>ERZ791659.1921-NODE-1921-length-9897-cov-5.6015_pt1 | contig 9897 bp, 9 predicted proteins | sample MGYA00510053_ERZ791659 | MGnify/ENA primary metagenome ERZ791659 (study PRJEB30046, sample SAMN00715192) | human gut metagenome | study: EMG produced TPA metagenomics assembly of the A metagenome-wide association study of gut microbiota in type 2... | reverse complement strand
AAAATAAGATTTTTCACACGCAAGATTTGTGCTTACGCACAAACTTGAGATGCGCTGAGAAGCAGCGCAAGAATGGAGAATATAATGAAAAAAATAGTACTTACCGGTGGTGGAACTGCTGGTCATGTAACACCCAATATAGCACTTCTTCCAAGCCTTAAAGAGGCTGGATATGAGGTATTCTATATCGGCTCGTACAACGGAATTGAAAAAACTCTTATAGAAGACCTTGATATTCCTTACTACGGAATATCTTCCGGAAAACTAAGAAGATATAGAAGCTTTAAGAATCTTACTGATCCATTCAGGGTTATCAAAGGTTATTTTCAGGCAGGAAAGCTTATGCGCCGCATTAAACCTGATATCGTGTTTTCAAAAGGTGGCTTTGTATCGGTACCAGTAGTACTTGCTGCTGGAAATAAGCATATTCCTGTTATCATCCATGAATCAGATATGACACCTGGTCTGGCTAACAGGATAGCTATGAAAAAAGCAACACGAATATGCTGTAATTTCCCCGAAACAGTTAAATATCTTCCAAAGGATAAAGCTGTGCTTACTGGTTCTCCTATAAGGCAGGAGCTTCTTCTTGGTAATAAGCTTGCTGGTCTTGAACTGTGTGGATTTACAACTGATAAGCCTATAATAATGGTTGTCGGAGGCAGCACTGGTGCTGTACACGTTAATGAGGCAGTAAGAAAGATTCTTCCAGAGCTTCTAAAAAGCTTTCAGGTTGTCCATCTATGTGGAAAAGGAAAAATGGATACCTCCCTTAACAATCTAGGCGGATATATCCAGTTTGAATACATAAGTGAACAGATGCGTGATCTTTTCGCCATAAGTGATATTGTTATATCAAGAGCAGGTGCCAACTCAATATGTGAATTGCTTGCACTTAAGAAGCCTAACCTTTTGATACCTCTTTCTGCCAATGCAAGCCGTGGCGACCAGATACTTAATGCAAAGTCTTTTAAAGAGCATGGTTATTCGAGTGTTATATTTGAAGAAGACCTTACTCCTGAAGTTCTTTTAAATGCTGTAAATGAACTGTATGAAAACAGACATACTTATATAAACAATATGGCTAAAAGTAAAGAAAGCAATGCTATTCCTATCATTATGGAACTAATAGAAAACTCTTCTAAATAAATAATTATAAAATATATATTAAGCGCCTGCTGTACCGTATATTGATAAAGTTGAAATTCATTTCAAAAAAGACATATCAGCTGATGTTTATTTCACTTCTGGTATAAACGCAATCTAGCAAGCAGGCGCTGATTTTCTACTCAACAAAATATGCATCTGGATTAACTGGTTCTCCGTACTGTGTAAGTTTAAAATATACCCCAGGACCTTCTTCAATATAGTATGCACTTGGGCTTGCCACTGTACCTATAAGCTGTCCTGTTGTAACCTTATCCCCTTTTTTCAGATTAACATTTTCTATCATTCCTGTAGTTGTCTCATATCCATTTCCGATAGATACCGTTACTGTTGTACCTGTTTCAGAAAGCTCTGCAACGTCTGTAACTACGCCTGAAGCTGCTGCTGCAACATTAGTTCCTACTTCTGAGTTTATGATGATCCCTGGACTGCATTTATATACTCCAAGACTTTTAAAAAGCACTGTTTCATCCATACTATAATCCAGTGTAATATGTCCTAATACCGGCCATGCCATTTTATTACTTTCATCAAATGTAAAACTTCTCATAGCTTCTGCCATAACCTCTTCAGATGATAATGTTGGTGGAACTGTAGCTTCTTCCTGCATTGTTGTATCTTCTTTATCAGATATCATCAGCTCATCATTATTCTTTTCCACAGACTCGTTTTTTTCAGCCATTCTTCCCCTTGCGTTTGCTTCTAACAACTCATCCTGTGCATCTGACTCATCTATATTTTCTTCTGCATCCTCTGTCTTCATTGCAACATTTTCCTCTGTTTCGTTCAAATTAACAATATTGCCGCTTTCATTTCTGTTAGCATTTACATTTTTTATAACCGAAACAACACCAATAATAAGAGCTGCAATTATACCAAGTGAAATAATTGTAGATACTATCTTTACTGTATTCCTTCTATCTTTATCCATATTAACCTCCATTCCATGCATAATATGCATATTTTAATAAACAAGCCGTTCACCAGATGCATTTATAGTTTTATGCACTTATTGCTTGCGATGTTAATATGTTTTCCACTTATTCAGCTACTTATTCACTTATTTTAAATATGTTTTTATTTTTGTTAATTTTAAATATTTAGGTTTATTTTATTTGTTGTAAATATATTTAAACTCGTTACACTTTTAAATTTTTATATATTTATATAGTTCTCTGACTTAAAAAAAGGATGTAAACACATCTCAGTGTCAACACCCTTACTTTTATTACTTTATTATGATTTTTGTTATAATTCTTGCTATAAATTCTTTTTATGAATTCTACTTATTATCTTTATCGAGGAATCTCATTTTAGCTTCCGCTGATGCACGCTTTTCCATGCTTTCAACAGCCGCATTGGATTCTCCATACATAGAACCAAGATTGTTAGCAATCTTATTCTTACATCTTTCACAGAACCTGCCAGATCTTATTGTTGCTCCACATCTTTCACATCTGATACCTATAGGTGAATCCTCAGCTATCATAAGACGCTCTTCTCTTATCCACTGTTCTATCTGTCTTGAGCTTACATCACATTCTTCTGACACTTCATTGATAGTTGCAGCTTTATGTTCCTCTATATATTCTTTGACTTCGTCAAACTTTTCTTCCATCTTCTCTATACAGTTAGGACACAGATTGCGGTAAGGACCACCTATAAAATTATATAACTTACCACACATTCTGCAATTTCTTACATCCATAATTTTCCTCCATTCTTGTGTCTAAAATCCTTTTCCTATACACAACGTGACCACATATACTTTATCTGTTCCAGATTCTTTAAAACATCTTGCACACGCGTCTACCGTTGCACCCGTTGTATATATATCATCCACAATTAATACTTTATTATATCTTATACTATTATTGCAGATTTGAAAAGCGTTTTGAAGATTTTTAACTCTTTCTTCATTACTCAGTTCCTTCATTGGCGTTGTCTTCCTGATACGCATAATATATTTATTATTGATGGGAATTCCCATACTGCCTGAAAGTTCATCTGCAATAAGCTCCGCCTGGTTATAACCTCTCTGTTTAAGCTTTGATTCATGTATTGGTACAGGTATAATCACATCAGGCCTCCATGCTCTTATAACCATACCACACATTCTTTCAATTTCTCTTGCATATATACCCGCATATTCTCTCTTATTATGATACTTAAATCTATATATCGACTGCTTTATTCCATCTGAATACTCATATAAGCTTACTGCCTGGTCATAAATATGTTCTGTTTTCATACAATCCTGGCAGTATTCCCTGTCATCATCAAGAGCTTTGCCACATTTTATGCATGTCGGCTCATCAACATATGTTATTTTGTCAAGACACCACGGACATATATCCAGTCTTTCTTTGTTCTTTACTACACGCGGTTTTCCACATATGGGACATGCCGGAGGATACAAAACATCTTCTGTATTTTTTATTATATCCTGGATGATTTTTTCTATTTTTTCTTTTAAATATCTTTTTTCTTTTGAATACATTTTCCCCTTAAATATAGTTTTCTTTCAAATATCTTTTTTCTTTGTTTTTAATTTCACATTTTATCATATGTAATCTACTTAATTTCTGATATTTCCTTTATTCTTTCGTCCAATGAAGTGTATCTTTTAGCTTCAGATTCATTTTTTGCCATCTCCATAAACACCGGCTCTTCTCCTATTATACACACACATTTTCTTGCTCTTGTGATAGCTGTATATAGAATATTCCGGTTCATAAGCATTCTTGGACCTGCATACATCGGTATAATAACAGCAGGATATTCACTTCCCTGTGCCTTATGTACTGTTATTGAATATGCAAGCTCCAGCTCATCAAGATCATCAAAGCTGTATTCAACATATCTTCCATCTTCAAATCTTACTGTCATGCTTTTATTAAATGGTACTATCTCCATAACTATCCCTGTGTCTCCGTTAAACACTCCACTTCCCTGTTCTATAGCCATTCCACGATCATTTTTTTTCGTCCAGTCAAGCTGATAGTCATTTTTTATCTGCATAACCTTATCGCCTTCCCTGAAAACATTATCCCCGTGCTTTTTTTCCATCTTGGATGCACTGGAAGGATTGAGAAAATCCTGAAGAATATTGTTAAGTCTTTCAACACCTACTGCTGATTTTCTTGAAGGTGTAAGCACTTGTATTTCGTTTATATCTGCACCGACATAACCTGGCAGCTTATCCTTAATAACTGTTTTTAATGCAGCTATTATGGCCTCAGAACCCTGTCTGTGTATAAAAAGAAAATCCTTGCTATACTTGTTTAACGTAACCTGTTCGCCTTTATTAATCTTGTGGGCATTGGTTATTATCTCACTTTCTGCTGCCTGTCTGAATATCTTCTCAAGCTTTACAACATTAAAACATCCTGATGATATAATATCCTTTAACACATTTCCTGGTCCCACACTAGGAAGCTGGTCAACATCTCCTACAAGTATAAGCCTTGTACCTACTGGAACTGCCTTAAGCAATGCATTCATAATGTTAATGTCAACCATGGACATCTCATCCACTATTATTACGTCTGCTTCGAGAGGATTATCCTGATCTCTGTTAAAATGCATGCCAAGACTTGAAGAAGCATTACGCTTTTCGTTATCAAGCTCAGAAAGCCCACCTCCTGCTATCTCTAACAATCTGTGGATTGTCTGTGCTTCAACACCGCACGTTTCTGTCATACGTTTCGCAGCCCTTCCTGTTGGTGCAGCAAGCCGTATATCCAGTCTTTCCATTTCGAAATATTTTATTATGGCGTTAATCGTTGTTGTTTTTCCTGTACCAGGACCACCTGTTATTACAATAAGTCCATTGAGTGCCGCTAATGCAACCGCACGTTTTTGTATATCATCAAGTATTATGTTTTCTGATTTTTCGATATCTGCTATGCGTTCATATACATTTCCTGTATCTTCATCACATTGTATATTAAGCTCAAGAAGATTCTTTGCAACATTCTGTTCCATGCGATAATACATGGCTGAATATACATTCCATGATGTATGTCCATCACTTTCCTGTTCCTTTATGCTGTATGACATATCCTTTTCATCATCTGGCACGTCATCCGCATTTTTCTTAATATATATCTTTTTATCAATAGCAAGATCACTTATATAATGTTCATAATCCGTTATCTTGACGTCAAGCAGTATCTCAGCCTGATATTTAAGCTTATCATATGGAAGATATGTATGCCCCTGCAGTGTCGCCTGATTAAGACAGTATAAAAGTCCGCTTTTTATTCTGAAATCAGAATCGCCCTTTATTCCTACCTTTGTCGCTATTGCATCAGCCTTTTTAAAGCCTATGCCTTCAATATCATCTGCCAGCTTATAAGGGTTATCAGTGATTATCGTGTATATGCTGTTACCGTATTTTTTAAATATTTTATTGGCAAGATTCATCTGGATACCATAATCTGAAAGATACATAACAGCTTTTCTGGTATCTCTTTTACCGGCATATTGCTGTGCTATATCCATTGCTTTGTTGTAGCTTATTCCTTTAATATCTGCCAGACGCTCCGGCTCTTTGTCGAGTATTTCAAAGGTCTGCTCGCCGAACTCCTTAACTATTCGTTCTGCCATTTTAGCGCCTATACCCTTTATAGCCCCGGAACTTAGATAACGCTTTACAGATTCTGCATCTGTAGGCGTCTTGAATTCATAAGAACTTATCTTAAACTGCATTGTATAATATGATGGATGCTTAACAAAAACACCATCTGCAGCTATAAATTCACCTGTGTCAACACTGCTTAGTGTGCCAACACAGGTAATATCGTCACCTTTGTATTCTATTTCGAAAACTGTATAACCATTATCCTCATTACGAAATATAATGTTTTCTACAAATCCTTCTACATACTTAACAGACTCGTAATCCAATCTGCTTTTCCCTCTCTTTATAACTTTTTACCAAACTATAATATAGCTACGCTTCATCTACTGTGTAGTTACGCTTCATCTGCTGGTAAAGTGTCTGTGCAATACCAAGTCCCTTACCATTACCAGATTCTGTAAACAACTCAGCATAGTTTTTAATCATCTCATCACCGAAGTAACTTCCAAGTGTACTCATGGCAGAGTCTGACTCTCCACCTATAGATGCCATACTGTTAAACAATGAAGTACTGCTATCATCATCTGAATCTATCTTAGCCATCTTTTCCATAGATTTAAGCATCTGTTCTACAAAGTAACTTTCAAAATCCTTGCATACACTCATAAGCTCATCATCAGATGCCTTGGAAAAATCTGTACCATTTATCTTATCCGTAAGATCTGATGATGTTTTATCATATGTATCTGCATAACTTGTATTAATACCTGTCATATAATCCATACATATCTCCTATTATATCTTAAGTTTATCTCTTAAGTGCATTAGCCTGTTCCATCATAGTATCAGATGTTGTTATTGCCTTTGAACATAACTCATATGCTCTCTGTGCTGTAATAAGATTAACCATCTCTGTTGCCACTTCAACGTTAGAAGCCTCAAGATATTTCTGCTTTAACTGGCTCTTTTTGCCAACGGCATCTGCATCTTCATTTAAAGCGATACCTGATGCATCTGTCTCAGCAAGATAATTACCACCAAGCTTTTCAAGTCCTGATGGATTCGTAAACTGAAAAAGTCCTATCTTTACACCTATAGGTGTAACATTGCCATCATCTTCTTTATATGTTACATTGCCATCGGAATCCATGCTGATTCTTGTTAAATCATATTCATCTGATGATACAACTATAGGCTGTCCATCTGAGCTTAATACTGGATATCCGTCTGCTGTACACAGCATCATACCCTCTGTTGATGTTGAAAAATAGAAATTTCCATTACGTGTATATAATGTATCTCCATCTTCATTCTGTATAGCAAAGAAACCATCTCCACTAATAGCAAAATCTGTTGCACTGTCACTCGCATTCATGGCACCCTGTGTATAGTGTGATGTTATTGATGATACTCTTGCACCAAGACCAACCTGCGCAGAAACTGGCTTAAACTCACCATTGGCTGATGTTGTTCTTGCCTGAAGATTCTGATACAGCAAAGACTTAAACTCAGTTGACTCTGATTTATAACCTACTGTGTTAACATTTGCAAGGTTATTCGATATTGTATCTACACTTGTCTGCTGTGCCATCATACCTGATGCTGCAGTCCACAATGACCTCATCATAATGCTTGTCCTCCTGATTACTCTAATAAATACTTTATAACTCTGATATGCTTACCATCTTGCCTAGCATATCATCAACTGCATTAACTATCTTCTGATTACTCTCATATTCTCTGGCTATGTTAATCATGTCTACCATCTCTGTAACTACGTTAATATTAGATGCTTCAATATATCCCTGATTAACCACGGCATCAGAATCCTTTGTAACAGCTCCATCAACCGCTCTGTAAAGATTCTCACCGTACGCCTCTATATAATCATAGTCTTCAAAATCAACTATTCCAAATGTATCTACATACTGTCCATCTGCGTATATAGCACCTGTTGAATCAACAGATAACTGCGATGCATCTGTAGGAAGTAGTATTGGGTCTCCACTTTCACCTAATACATAATCACCATCCTTGGTAACCAGATAACCTTCCTGATTCATCTGGAAAGATCCATCCCTGGTATAAAGTGTTGATGTTTCACCTGCTTTGTTAGTAAATGATATTGAGAAGAATCCCTTACCAGAAAGTGCAAAATCATAATTACTGTCAGTGTTTCTAAGTGAGCCCTGATCCCAGCTTCTATATGTTTCACCTATCTTTGCTCCAAGACTCATTCTACCTATATTCTGGTTCATATATCCAACTGTAGCATCTTTTATCTTTATTCCATATACTGAATCAAAACTTTGTGTTGTCACACCTTCTTTTTTAAAACCTGTTGTTGTAGCATTTGCAAGATTGTTTGATACTACATCAAGTCTCTTCTGCTGATTCACTAATCCTGTATAAGCAGTGTATAAACCTCTTACCATACCTGACCTCTTTTCCTGCGAATTTATGTTAACAGCTATTTTATATGTTATAACAGATATCATAACATATATACTGTTAACATAAGCTTCTAATCTTCTCTGTAACCTGAAAGGAATTCTATAAACTTACCTGTTCCTATAGCAACTGCTGTCATAGGATCCTCTGCTGTCATAGTATTAATTCCTGTTTTTGACTCTATAAGATCCTCTAATCCTGAAAGCAGACTTCCTCCACCTGTAAGGACGATTCCTCTGTCTGCAATATCAGATGCAAGTTCTGGTGGTGTCTTTTCTAACACACTGTGAACTGCTTCTACTATCTGTGAAGTAGCTTCCTTTAAAGCTTCCTCTGTCTCTTCAGAAGTCACCTCTACTGTCTTAGGAAGACCTGTAACAAGGTTACGTCCTCTTACATTCATTTTGGCAACTTCTGGTCTTGGATAAGCTGATCCAATCTTTATCTTAATATCTTCTGCTGTTCTTTCACCGATAAGAAGATTGTGCTTCTTTCTCATGTATCTTACAAGTGCTTCATCAAAATCATCACCTGCAATCTTGATAGATGTACTTACAACTGTACCGCCAAGTGATATAACTGCAATATCTGTAGTGCCACCACCGATATCAACTATCATGTTTCCACAAGGTCTTGAAATATCTATACCAGCTCCAATAGCTGCTGCTATAGGCTCTTCAATAATAGCAACCTCTCTTGCACCTGCCTGAAGAGTTGCATCCTCAACCGCCTTCTTCTCTACTTCTGTAACACCAGAAGGTACACATACGCTTATTCTAGGCTTCTTAAGCATTCTTCTGCCGATAGCCTTCTGGATAAAGTACTTAAGCATCTTTTCTGTAACTGTATAATCTGAAATAACCCCCTGACGAAGTGGTCTTACCGCTACAATGTTTCCTGGTGTTCTACCAAGCATCAGACGTGCTTCCTCGCCAATAGCCTTAATCTTGTTAGTATCTCTGTCAAATGCGACAACTGAAGGCTCCTTTAAAACTACGCCTTTTCCCTTTATATATACAAGAATACTTGCAGTACCAAGATCGATTCCAATATCAGTTGATAACATTCTGTTTTCCTCCTAAAATCCAACTCATTAATCCTACTCAATAATCCAGCTCATTAATCTAACCTGTTAATTTAACTCGTTAATCAAGTTTATTAACCTGACTCGTTAATCAAATTCGTTAATCTGACTTGTTAATCTAACTTGTTGATCAAGTTCGTTAATCAGCTTATTGTTTGTTATCATTAATTATGTCCAATCTGCATATTTTACATAAACAATACATCTTATAAACATATACAAACATTTTTACTTTATTAATATATTAGCAATAAAAAATACATTTCATAGCTAATCAACATTATATACATAAACAGGGAATTTTAAAAGTACTTAATGAGAAAAAATATGATTTTTTTATAAATATAGTTGTTTAATTGAATATTAGTTGGTGACGAACGGACGACAAATATAAGCTACAGGCAGTCCTGCACACTATGTTCAATGCCAGAAGCTTTGATTGGATATTTCTAAGTCTTTCCATATAAACTATGATAACTGACGCTACCGCTCAGACGCGCCGTCCATGGCGCGGCTTCGCTGCTTCGTACATCCGTGTACGAAGCTAGCTGGTTGGCTAAGGGAAAGACTAAGAACTATCACAATCAAACTTCAAGTGCATTTCGCATAG
>ERZ791659.1920-NODE-1920-length-9903-cov-2.96832_pt1 | contig 9903 bp, 10 predicted proteins | sample MGYA00510053_ERZ791659 | MGnify/ENA primary metagenome ERZ791659 (study PRJEB30046, sample SAMN00715192) | human gut metagenome | study: EMG produced TPA metagenomics assembly of the A metagenome-wide association study of gut microbiota in type 2... | reverse complement strand
GTTAAAACCCCCCCCCCCAAAAAACAAAAAACCGGGGGGAAAAACCCCCGCCTATCCATTCATACCTAAAAATATATCTTATTTATAAGACATCAATTACATCGTTGCCGCCTGAACACCAATCACACCGGCAATTGCACCGGCAACAGCAATAATCACTTTCAAAATCATACTCCAAGTTCTTTTCATAGACATTCTACTTTTTAAATTAAACATTAAACAAACTATCTGACAGCCAAATATGAACTGTCAATTAATCAAGCGGCCGGGTCAGGCGTTTCTCCGTCATCTCCCCCTTCATTGCCGCCTCCTTCATCACCACCGTCATCCGGTTCTCCCGGCACTACGGTAACACTAATTTTCTTCAGATATTCATCCAGACTAATCAAGTCCAGCTTCTCATCTGCCCGTGTTGCAGTTTTGGTAACACGCAATTCCTTATTCGCCTGGAAAAAGATACGAACACTCTCTACACTTTTAGCAGTAATATCCTTCGCCAGCTCCGCACCTTTCGAGCGGGCAGCCAACATAAACACTCCCAAGCCTTCGATATTCACCGACTTACCTTCCAACAATTGCTCCTTCATCTTATCCACGAAGTTCTGAATCACACTCTTGATATCACCGACAGAAAGAGAGGAACGATCTTTCATCTTTTCAGCGAGATATCTCAGATTGACCGACTGACCCAAAGTTATCAGATGCGGATAAAACCTTTTGGGAGAATTAGGGACACGCGGATCTGTCGGCCGCGTAATGACTTTGTAAATTACACTCATAATACGTTTTTTTTAAAGATTCAAATTCAAGTTATTTATTCACGTTTCGTTGATCAACGATGCAAAGGTGCGGCTTTTATCTCGTATAGAAAAGGAAAAAGCCCCTTGCGGAGCTCTTTTTATTCGATCAAATATATAACAGACTATTAATCAACCGGATAATTAAGTATTTAGAATCTTCCAATCTCCTATCGTACAACGTTCACTATCAAAGTTGACAGCCACCTTTACAATAGGTAAACCGCACAAAGCAAAACGTTCCGGATAATTTTTCAAGTCAATCTGTTCCATTGCCATATCCGCATCCTTATCCAACTTTAACTCCATAACATATAGCGTAGTCTTTGTACGCAGCACCATATCCACCCGTCCACGAGGAGTACGGACTTCCACGTCTACATAGTAACCTATTAAGCTAAATATAATATAAAACATCTGCTGATAATGCCCCTCATATTTTGTGTTATCACATTGGGGTATCGTAGACAAGAATGTTTGCAAACGACGTAAAGCAGCATCCATATCACCATTACGGATATCACGGGAGAGATAAGCCACCATAGTCGTGGTTTCCGGAGCCTTACTGCCGACATAATGCGGAAGGAGACTTTTCATCAAGCCTATTCTCACTTCCTTATTGGGAATATCCAATGTGTATAAGTCCAACTCCTTATCAAAATCCTTTATTGTGATATAACCACTTTGATATAATAACGGGATAATACTTGTCATCCTTTCCGTTGGTGCGTCAAAATCCTCAACCGCAGTCATTTTTCTCCCAATTTCGGAAGGTCCTACACTATATTTATCCAACATCTTTATCAAATATGCAGGCGTTCCGCTACCAAACCAATAAGAACCAATCTTACCTTTTTCCATAGCTGTAAGCAAACTGAATGGATTGTACATATCCGGTGATGGATAAGTAAAATGATACCCATCATAATTTTCTTTCAACTTCATCAAGGCGACCTCTGGTGTAACCTCCAAATTCTTCGCCAATTCATCCACATCTTCTTTCATCTGAGAATGTATCTCATCTTCGCTAATCCCACAGATGGCAGCATAAGGCTCATCCATACTGATGTTCTCAAGATTGTTCAGTTCACTAAAAATACTAAGTTGAGAGAATTTAGTTATACCAGTCAGAAACACATACCGCAAATAAGGATCACAGGCCTTCAATGGACTATAGAAATTGCGCATTATATTACGCAATACATCAAGATTTTCCCGTTCGTGTACCACGTCCAGTAGAGGAGCATCATATTCGTCAATAAGTACAACCACTTTTTTGCCAGTCTGCTCGTAAGCACGTTTTATCAACCCCATCAAACGTTGATTGGGATTAACTTCCTCCTCCAACCGTCCATAAATCTGCTCATATCCAAATAGTTTCAGATTTAATTCTTGCAACAGTTGCTCCTTATCCGCATGCTTGGCAGTGCTCATATCAAAATGCAGTATCGGAAACTCTATCCATTCCTTCTCCAAATTTTCTATAGCCAGCCCACTAAAAAGTCCCTTACGACCGGAGAAATAACTATGCAACGTGGAAGTAAGCAATGATTTACCAAAACGTCGCGGACGACTCAAGAACATATATTTAGCAGAAGCATGCGTCATCCTGTAGACATATGCTGTCTTATCAATATAGAGGTAATTACCCTCCCGTATTTCCGAGAATGTCTGAATCCCGATAGGATATAATTTTCGCAAGTCTTCCATATCAATCATATTTTTTACAAAGCTACTAAAAATTATTCATCACGCCATTCGTTGCTCTACAAAAATATATATCAATCATCCCATTCAACTTGAAACTCTACCACGACATTATTCTCTTTAAGGCTTCTTCATTACACACCTTTTTTCCCTGAGAAAAATTCTTTTCTACACGGTCTAAAATAGTATGAAGTTCATCTATTGAGCAACAACCTAGTATAGATGTAGAACTTGAATAAGCTCCATATCCAGAAGTTGGTTCTGACACATGTGAAGGATATTCTTTCTTCTCTATATCATGAGATTCTTTCTTTTTCATTTTATGAGCTGTTTTATACCACAAAGATAGCTGGTAAATCCGAAAATAGATACTATTCCTTAATTATTTTCCCTTAAACCGATAGAAAAAGACATCACTCAACATACCATTAAAACAGATATATCAACCATCTTCACAGACAGTTGATAGACACGCTTCATACGCTCAGATAACGCCACATCATTTTCTTCCAGCACAATACGCATTGCGTCAATACCTTCATATTGTAATCTTTATATCTATGTAGAAATCTAAATAATCATCTTCTCATTCCTAACCAGTTCCCCGCCCATCTTGCGACGGGCGGGAATTTGTTTCTAAATAGTTAAATATCTCATATTGCATTAAAGATTCAGCTATAAAAGTTGTATTATTATATAACTTATCCTATCTTTGTGCCATGAGAAAGATAATCACATATAAAAACTATTTCAGCGACTTCATTAAAAAATTATCCAAAGATGAAATGAATAAAATACGTCGTGCATTAGACTTGTTTAAAGTAGAAGATAAAATGCCAAGGCATTTCATAAAGTTTATACGTGATGGAGTTTATGAGTTTCGTATCACTTATGGAAACAATGAATTTCGTATCTTTTTCATATATGATGGTGATACTATTGTGGTTCTTTTTAATGCATTCAAGAAGAAGACGCAAAAGACACCCAATAATGAAATAGAAAAGGCATTAAAATTAAAGGAGGAATATTATGCAGCTAAAAGAAATCAGTAAAGACATCTATGATGTAGATGCTTGGTTGGACGAAGGTCTTGGAAAGGAGGGGACTCCCGAACGTGAGAAAAACCGTGAAAAGGCATGGGAGGAATATAACGCCCAAATACTCCTCGAAGCCCGAAAAAATGCACGTCTTACGCAGTCAGAACTTGCTAAGCGCATTGGGGCTGACAAAGGATATATTTCAAGGGTTGAACGCGGGTTAACTGTTCCTACCGTTGCTACATTATATAAAATAGCTTCTGCCATGGGAATGACTGTGGAACTACGTCCTGCATGAGTATATGTGTAGTGCATTAAGCATTTGTTTTCAACATGCCCTTAAAACAGATATATCAACCATCTTCACAGACAGTTGATATATCATACATACAAACACATATCAGCTTTTACGCCAATATGAGGGATAAGTCAGGAATATACCGCTGTATTCTTCCCAACTCGTATAATGCAGGGAATTCATGAATATATCATGAGTTCAGGGACCTACATATTTCTTTGATATTCCTTTAAATAGTTCGTAATACCTTCCAACAATATATTCGTGACGCACTGCTTCCCCTCTTCCGAGAGAAGATATTCAACATCCTCCTTATTATCCTGAAAGAAATTTTCGACCAGCACTGCCGGACAATTCGTTTTCTGACAGATATAAAGATTGGCAGTCCAATAAAGCTCCTGTGGAGACGGACGACGGACTTTCACTTTCCTGTTCAAGGCAGCTTGTGCCAGTCGCCGGGCAAGCCGTTTACTATTCATTGAAGCGTTGTTACCAACAAATACGCTCCATCCGTTTGCAGACATCCACTCAGCACCACTCCCCATCGCATTGCAGTGGATTGATATCAGTATAGCTTCCTTGTCGAATACATTGATACGCTTCACACGCTCAGATAACGTCACATCATTTTCTTCCGGCACAATGCGCATGGCGTCAATACCTTCATTTTGTAATCCGGTTACCACTCGGTCTGCAATCTCACGAGTATATGCATACTCCTTCAAACGACCGTCAGGCGAACGTTTACCAGGAGTTTCCTTGCCGTGTCCGTTATCTATTAATATTTTCATGTGTTAAATGTATGCTTCCTATATTAGTTTTACAATTCTTCATACATATAGTTCAATAAATTTTATATCTAAAATAATCCGATTTTTCATAATCATAAATGCGAATCTCATTTCCACGCACTTCTCCCATATAATAGGCACCAGACTCATAGTCATACCCTTTAAATTTTCCACGTTCTACTTTTATCAATATATAAAACCCCGAAACATAATCATAGAAATTAGGAAGTCTCCCTTGTATATAGCCTCTTCGCTTGTAATCATATATTTGAATCCTATTTCCCGACACTAAGGTACGTTTCTGATAGTAATAATGTTCTCCTCTCACAAAATCATAAACAGAACTATATGAAGAACTAACATTTAATATCACTCCACATATATATGCCATACAAGCCCTCTTATCATTGTTCATTTTCCATAAATTTATAAATATTGCAAGACCTCTGTAAATCAGTAATTACATTCATCCTTTTTATTGGTGAAAATCCACAACTTTCCAAATGTAAATACGCTCTAGCATACTCATTATAAATATTAGTCATAAATATTCCTGGATCATCCGTACCCAGTACAACAGGTGGAAGCAAGCAATCCGTTTCTTGTACTTCCAACCATTTTTTCAAATGATACTCTCCCAATTCTCTATAATAACTAATCCGCAAATTACTACTTGGCAAAGCTTCAACGGCAATCCCTTTCTTGGCCATTTTTTCTAGCATGATACATTGAAGCAGCTCCAAGATATCCACCGATATCACCCCTGTCGTCTCTATTTGAATTAATTTATCGTATTCAGCCCGACTTCCTCTACCTTGCAAAGGAGCATGATACATATTCATTATACTTCTCACCCTCTCTTCCTTTAACACATCAACAACTTTTTTGTATTCCTTATAAGATTCCACAGAGTCCCATTCTGCAATCTTTGAATATTTTTTTTCTAAATACAAAAAAGGATCATATTTTCTAAGTTTCCATGCCAAACATAAAAGATAAGGTGGATAAAAATCTCCATATATTTTATATGCAAGTTCATGAATTTTACTTTCCAATTCCAAAATGACCTTCTGCAACTTTATATGATGAGATTCTTTCGTTAATTCCCAGACAAAAACTAAATCATCCAGCCACTCTCCTTGTGAAACAAAACATATATTTCCTATTCGCGTCCTCCATAATTCAGGAGAAATTCCGACAGCAGTACAATGCCCCAACCTATCTCCCGAACGCAACTCCAGAAAATCAATAGCTTCCCAAATACTTCTCAACCCACTCAACAAATGTCTAAAATCCTCTCCTACATGAAAAGTTACATGCTCAATTCCCCTTTTTCTCAAAAAACGAAAGATCTGAGAAAAAACTTCCGGTCCTGTATCCAATTCATTTGCAGCCGCATCAATACCAACAATCTTAGAACTATATTTGCTCCTATGTAAAAAGCTATCAAGCGCCAACGCCTTTTTCTGCAATTTTTTCCGTAGCAAACGATGGCGAATCGCTAGTTTTTTGACTTTTTTTGATTCAGGTTCTTTAATAAAATGAGCTACTAATAATAGATTAGATTTTCCAAGCAGTCCAGACTCTTCTTTTGCCTTTTCATATCCTTTCATAATACTTGCAACTAAACGGCTATTCTCAATCAATGATTCTTTGGGTGAAAAACGTCCTTCCAAAGTTCCTAAATACACTTGTCCACCACAACTGGATAATTGCAGAAACCTATTTTTATATAGTTTTTCTACTCTATACCGAAAAGAATTCTCTGTCAGTAACTGAAACTGTGAAAATCCCGTTTGTGTTTGTTGCATTACTATAAATCTATGTACTAATCCCTTTATTAACAAATAATGATGAAACCATCCTACCAATTCCATATTGCGAGTTCGTTTGATTTCATACATCACTAACAAATACAACAACAATTCTTCTACCAGTATCCCCAATGAACTATCATCACGAACTTCTCCCCACAGATTTCTGAGAATCAAAGAGTCTTTTAGTCGATCTACAGTTCCCTGCTTGAATATATCATTCCCCGAAGCGATTATTACAACCATCTTCCTCCTAATTTCCTGAGCATCCTCAAGTCTTTTCAACAATGTCATAGGGGTAAAATCGGCTATAATCTGCTCAGATAATTTTCTCACAGCCAATCTGCTATTATAAACCTCCAAATAATCTTTAGCTACAAGACATGGATTCTGTAGCATATAATTCCATAAAACATCTGTTTCTGTTGTTCCATTCAGATGTATATGCAAATCATTTAATCCCCCCGCTTCTTGAACCAAATAATTCAAATCCGGAAGAAAAGGTAGCAATTGTGCAGTATACTTAAAAATAGACAGCTTCCTTTTTGCAAAAGAGAATATATCATTAGGCTGAAGTAGACACATAGAAAAATCATCAAGAAAATTAGCTGCAATAATTAATGAAGGTGGAACTTGAGTTATCAAATTCATCCATCCGTCAAAACGCTCCGCTTTTACATATAAAGAATCTCTTGATCGAAATAAATACTCCTCAGCCAATTCACAAGGCATCCTCCATATAAAATCATCAAAGTTCTCATAATTCGTCAGATACATATCCCCCAAACTTTCATAATATATATCACTTTTAAAGGGATTAGCCTGTCTTTCTACCGCAATAAGTCTACGACAAATATGCCTAAAATCTACAATATGCTTTCCATCCAAACAACGTTCATACTCAAATAAACTTTCATTATCGCACAGAAATTGAGACAATATCGGCAACATACCCATTTATTTTACAAGAATGGAATTTAATATATTATAAACGGACTTCCCAGAATTCTGTTTATATTCCATACCTTTATTATATTCCTCCTTAACCCAGCTTGCTATCCCTTCTTGTCGTTTACCCAGATTTATAATCTCACTATTCACATTTTCCAGCTTAGTTACCAAAGCCCTCATATTCTGCTGTTCATCCGTATACTGATCATTAACCAAAGACTTATTAGTTCTGTATGTAATAATCTTTCCGTTTTCCAACTCAAGTGGTCTCTTTATCTCTTTCTTTATTTTATCCCTTTCTCTTTTCAGTTTTTCCCTCCTTTCCCATAAATCCATTCCAGAATCTATATATTTTTGGATAAAAGTTATTTCCTCTTCCAATTCTTCCAATTTATAAAAGTTATCTAACCAATCAATATTATTACGGCATTTTTCTATACCCTGCTCCAGTTTCCCCCTTATAGTTCTCAATGAATCCAAAGATATGAAATTACGATTAAACTTTAACAGCTCACTCAAAACAACTCTTTCCGCATCAGTTTTTCGTTCTATTAAACTAACCACAAAAGGGTTCAAGAACAAAGTCAACAGCGGACATTGAGCCAGCCAATCATACAAACATATTCGTTCAGTCATCTGCCTCTTTTTTCTATATATACAGTTCTTTATTTGTACATTTTCAATATAGATTCGTTCTATATCACCTACGTTATTAAAATTTAATCCTTCCCAACCTTTATCAGCTCCATCCTCAACAAGAGCGGCATTTAACAGTGCTATGACATAAAGATTAAATTTCTCACCCACATTGCTATAATACTCCTTATTTTGGTCAATATGCACCAAAGTAAAATAAAAACGTGTAAAAACACGATCCAATAATTGGCAAGACACTGTAACCTTCATAGACGACCACCTCATAAAGCCCATCAACAAACCTTTCAAAGATTCCATGTCTCCCTGCTCCTTCATCTGTAAAACTCCCCATTGCTCTTCTTCTTTCTTTTCAGAAGATATTTGCGGATGTAATCCATCATTCGGTTCCAAATAATTTCTATACTGCCCCAGCTTATTCAAAAATAAAACCAACTTAGCAACTTTATTTTCATCTGTTTTATTTTTATCCGTTTTGTTAAAAATAAACAAAGCATCTCTGATGATAGATAATAACTTATATATTGAAACAAATACACTTTCTTTTTTCATCGCATCCATCGTACCAAGCATTGGAAGTAATGATAATATATAATTATACTCCAATAATTGCAACGGCGATTTATTTCCTATAAAAATAGTCCCTGGCAACACATCTATCTCATCATTAAAAGAGTCATTCAATACAGAATTACAAAATGCATGAGCCAGTCCAACACTCTTATTTAATCCGGCATCTGCATCCAAAAGAGTAAATCCCAGAAAATTGTTAAGAATTTCGTTGTCTTTTTTTCCCCCCATTTTCTCACTTACTACACGCACATACGAAATACGCATCCAGTAATCAAAAATCAAGAAATGATTTCTATTCACCAATTCATTAAATCTTGCCCCGATAGCAAATAAGGCTTTATTCAGAATTTCATCATTCGTTTCAGGCAAAAAGTTTGCTCCAATATACAAAGCATCAGTATTCACTAGAAAATTCAACATATCTATCGTATAGATAGGTCCTGCTTTAATCAAAGCCTTCGCATTATGAGATTTCTGATTGATATCATTCCAGAATATATCTAATAATCCGGTAGACAGTTCCGGTTTAGCAAGCATTTTTCTTTTATCATAACGTCCCTGCGCTATTAATAAATTATTCAATAAAGTAAGAATACGGATCTGTACCCGTAATGACAATCCCTCTAAAAAACGAATAATCTCTTCACTTACTTTCAAATTATTCTTTTCCAACCCAAGAAGTTCTATTATGAGACTATAGCAGTCATCAATTTCCATTTCTTTTTGAGAAGAAAAAAGCACTTCAAGAGAATAATTTTCCTCCTCCAGATATTCTCTGATAGTTTTTAATAAAACCCTATTTTCCGGTTTCAATATCTTCACCAAATATTGGTTTTCCAATTGATCCACCATCAACGAAAATTCTTCTTTTTTTCTCTTCCCGTATTGAACTTCCTTTCTCAAAAAAGCCAAATCAAAGCATTTCCAAGAAGCCTTTCTCACCAACTTACCGTACAATTCCAAATCACCGGTAATTATCGTCACAATCTGAGCAGAAGTTAAGTATTTCCTTATTACTTCCAAAATCTCATATCCCCTTTTAAATTCTGTATCAATATCATCAAAAGAAATGACCAGACACCTCTTTTTCAGAAGTTTTAAAGCCATCCTTACATAATCATGAAACGATTTCTCCAAATTATTAGAAGCTTCAGCCTTCTCCATTCCCAAGATAGAAATAAATTCCTCATCATCCCACTCCTCATAAACCCCTTTTTTGCCAACTCCATCTATAAAGGGGAGAGCTCTCAACATTTTTTTATAGTTATTATCAAATTCCTT
>ERZ791659.1915-NODE-1915-length-9931-cov-2.24615_pt1 | contig 9931 bp, 8 predicted proteins | sample MGYA00510053_ERZ791659 | MGnify/ENA primary metagenome ERZ791659 (study PRJEB30046, sample SAMN00715192) | human gut metagenome | study: EMG produced TPA metagenomics assembly of the A metagenome-wide association study of gut microbiota in type 2... | reverse complement strand
GTGTACGCCATGATGTCATGAAATTATTCCCTTTACGGGCCTTGATACCATCGGGCCAGGAAGCAAGTTCCGACTTTAGAGCATGACCTCCATCCTGCTTTAGTGTCATCTCCGGAAAATCATAAAGAGCAGCTTCATGAATGCTGCCATATATCCCACCGGGAGTTTTGAAAGTGAAAGGAGTATTGGCATTCTTCACTTCACTGATCTTCTGTTCCGAATACAACAATTCATAGGTTTCGAAGCTGGCCGGAATTGACCAGGAAATTCCATCTTCGTGAAAGCGGAAAGCAGTCAATTCGTCGGTGACGAGCAAAGAGTCAACGCCGGGCACTTCATATTCATAACGAAAAGCTATACCGTCATCAAATGCACGAAAACGAAGAGTTAACTCTATATTGGCATCGTTCTTCAAGAAAACCGCCATTTCATTATAATGATTCCTGTTCGTCTTATTCTCTCCCCACGGTTGGGTCCAGGTTTCATCTTTATCTGTAAACGTAGTTTTCACGACACGAAATCCTTGATTAAGGTCGATCCCGTCTTTCGCCTCGAAACCAAGCGATGAGTTGTCCAACAAAAGAGTATCATTGACCGCCACCCGATAAACCATCTTTCCGTCAGGTTCTGTTGCAAAAGCCACCTTGATGTGTCCGTCCGGAGAGGATAACTCAGTCTTCGGAGTACAACTATAAAAACTCATCAGTATAAAAGCGACAAATAACAAATGCAAGTTTTGTTTCATGGTCATGTAATCTGTTTATGTGGTTTAGAATTCCAGGTCGGCCAAATGCGCGTTGTGATCAGACAAATAGGTAGAGTCTGTAATCGCGGAAGAAATAATTTCCGCATCCGCCACCTTTATTTGCGGAGTTACGAAAATAAAATCGATCTTCTCCCGCTCAGCCACCGGTACCCTTCCAAAATCATGGAAAGTATAGCTTTCTCCTGTCTGTTTCGCAGCTATCTTCCACGCATCTTTCAATATGAACTCATTGGATGTAATTGTTTTATAAGCTTCCCATTCCTCAGAAACATTAAAGTCTCCGGTCATCATAGAGGGGTGTGTACCGGCTATCTCTTTTATCTTATCAATAATAAGCAATGCACTGTTCCTCCGGGCTTCTGTCCCTACGTGATCAAAATGAGTATTTACCATCAGGAATTCTTTTCCCGTGGATTTCTCCTTCAGTTTAGCCCAGGTGGCAACACGGGTACAGGCAGCATCCCAACCAAGTTTACCGACACTATCCGGATGTTCGGACAACCAGAATGTATTGCTGTCCAGTAAATCATATTTATCTTTCCGATAGAAAACCGGAGCATATTCACCTTGAGTTTTTCCATCCTCACGTCCCACGCCTACATAGGCATAATCGGGCAGTCCGGCCAACAAGTCTTCTAACTGATGATGTAACACCTCCTGCATGCCCAGTACATCCGGTTGTTTTTCACGGATAAACTCACAAACCCGGTCTTTACGGTATCTCCAGGAATTCAGGCTATCGCCCGGATTATCGTAACGGATGTTGAAGGTAGCCAAACGGACATGTGAAATCGGACTGGAACTGCAACCCGCCAGAAGCAGGGTAATAAAAGCTCCGATAAAAAAGTAAATCTTATTCATTAGTTTATATGTGTTGGTTATTAAATTTAAAGCCATTCCGTATATGATACAACTGAAAAAGAAAAAACACTTAACGCCCCACCTGATAAGTAGCAGCTAATTGCCGGCAACCGGCACGATTTATTTTCCCTGTTTCCGTCAAGGGTATAGTGCCCACTGAAAAAACCATTTTAGGCAACTGGTACTTGGTAAGAAGCTCTTTCATCTTCTCCTCCAACCGTTCCGTATACCCTCCATTTTCTATCAAAAGAACAACGGCCTCCCCTAATGCGGCATCGGAAACGGAAGTGATGGCAAAGGGAACATGTATCCAAAGACGCAGTATATCTTCCACCTGCTCCGCCTGCACTTTGATACCTCCGGTGTTGATGGTATTGTCTTTTCTGCCCAGGATAGAAAAGCTACCGTCCGAATTTATTTCCGCCACATCATTTGTCACCAAAATCGTATCGCAAACCAGCGGAGCATCAATAATCAATGTATGCTCGGGTGACAAAGAAAGTCGTACCGAAGGAAAAGGATAATAAAGAGTACTCGCATCCGGTCCGTTCAGCCGTCTTAAAGCAATATGCGACAGGGTTTCCGTCATGCCGTACGTAGAATACACCTTACCCGGTAATTGACGTATCTCAGCTTCCAGACCGGCATCTATCGCACCACCGCCAATTATAAGAATATCAGTCCGGCAGAGCCTTTCTCTTTCTGCGGCTATCTGCAAAGTATTGTAAACCTGCAGCGGAACCATTGCCGAGAAACGTAACGGCTGATCCAAATCCGCCATCGGATGACCGGAAGGAGTGCGGACAACCAGATTCAGCCCGGCAACCAAAGCCCGCACCACAACCATCTTTCCGGCAATGTATTGCAAAGGCATACACAATAGCGCACTATCCCCCCGCCGAAGCCCCAGATACTCACAAGTCAACCGGGCACTCTGCATCATCCGGTCTTTAAGGACCTTCATTTGTTTGGGTGTTCCGGTAGAACCGGACGTCTTTACAGTAAGATAAGGAGAATCGTTGAACCAATCGTCCAGAAAACGGTAGAGTTCACACAGAAATACCGGCGTTGCGTCTGTACAATTGGCAACAAGTCTTTTTACATCTTCCCGGGAAAGCAAATTGCCTTCCAGCATCAGCTGTTGTTCTTCCCGATTAAATATCATAAGTATTTCTTTTATTTACAAAACCATAAACAATCTTTTCGAATCTCAAGGGGCATTTCGATATTGTCTGTAAACAACAGTCCGGTTCCCAATCCCTGAGGCAGTGGACTACGGAAAGTAGCACACCATTGTGCAATAGCATTCAGTCCGATATTCGATTCCAGTGCAGAAGTAATCCACCAACCGATATGCTGCTTTTCCGCTTCTGCAATCCATTCATTACCACCACTGATTCCACCATGTAAAGATGGTTTCAATATAATGTATTGAGGACGGACAGACGTCAACAAATCTTGTTTTCCTTCGGGAGTATTACAGCCAATCAGTTCTTCGTCCAATGCAATGGGAAGCGGAGTGTCTGCCGTCAGGCGGGCCATTTCCTCCCACTGCCCGGCACGGATGGGCTGTTCGATGGAGTGTAGTTCCAATTCAGCCAACCTATTCAGTTTTTCCATAGCGTCAACGGGTGAAAAAGCACCATTGGCATCCACTCTCAACTCTATTTCCCTCGCCGAATAATGAGCACGGATATGCTTCAGCAGTGCCAATTCTTCTTCGAAGTTTATCGCACCTATTTTCAGTTTGATGCAACGGTATCCTGACTGCATCTTTACTTCGATCTGTTGCAACATCCTATCAAAATCGCCCATCCAGATAAGTCCGTTGATGGGTATACCGGTTTCTCCCCGGGAAAAAGGAGTATCCCATAATGCCCAACTCTGAGTTTCATAATGACGAAGAGCTGTTTCAAGTCCAAACAGAATCGAAGGATAATCACGCAAAGCTTCCGTATCCAGTTCGCCTGTCTGCTCCAAACACCGGCAAGCATTGCAGAGTATTTGTTCATAATCCGGCAGGTCGTCACAACTCAGTTTAGGCAACGGAGCACACTCTCCCACTCCGACACGTTCCGGATACTCTGTCGTAGAAAGATAGATATACCAAACCTTCCGGGTAGTATAGGTACCGCGGGAAGTTCCTGCCGGCTGCTTGAAATGGAGGATACGGGGAATAATATTTATTGTATACATAGGAATACTATAAAGCAAAGGCCTCCCATCAAGAAGGCCTTTTTTACTTATGGGAACTTAGGATATTGCTTAAAATCTGGTTTGCGCTTTTCAAGGAATGCATTCTTGCCCTCCTGTGCTTCATCGGTAAGATAATAAAGCAGAGTCGCGTCACCGGCTAACTCTTGAATACCTGCCTGCCCGTCAAGTTCGGCATTCAAGCCGGCTTTAATCATGCGGAGCGCCAATGGACTGAGCTGCATCATCTCTTCGGCCCATTGGACATACTCGTCTTCCAGTTTTTCCAAAGGCACTACCTTGTTGACAAGTCCCATATCCAAAGCTTCCTGAGCATTATACTTGCGGCAAAGGAACCAAATTTCACGAGCTTTTTTTTGTCCCACCACACGGGCAAGATAAGAAGAGCCGAATCCTGCATCAAAGCTACCTACACGCGGTCCGGTCTGGCCGAAGATTGCATTCTCGGAGGCAATGGAAAGATCACATACTACGTGCAGTACATGTCCGCCACCGATAGCAAATCCGTTGACAGCGGCAATAACCGGTTTAGGTATCGAACGGATTTGCTTCTGTACGTCCAACACACTCAGACGGGGCACCCCGTCTTTACCGATGTATCCGCCTCGTCCTTTTAGGTTCTGGTCACCTCCCGAGCAGAAAGCTTTGTCACCGGCACCGGTCAGTACCACGACATTAATGTCAGGCTCTTCACGACAAATACGCAAAGCATCACTCATCTCACCGGTTGTGGTCGGTGTGAAAGCGTTGCGATAACGCTCGCGGTTAATTGTAATACGAGCAATGCCATTATAGTAATCAAATAGAATATCTTCATATTCTTTAATAGGAGTCCACTCTCTTTTCGTTTCCATCTTTATTCATTTTAATGGTTATTTCTTTAATAATTCCTGTACTTTCTTCTGGAGTCCGGGTGTCTTTACATTGGGGTTGTTCAACATTGCGATAGCGAAATTATCTGCCATCACCTCTTCCGGATCGATAACGTATCCGGTATTCCGCCCAACCTTATCAAAAAAGTCGGCAGCTTTCTGCAACGGATAAATAACTGTCTTGCCATTTTCCCGAACTGGTTTGAATGCTTTATCCAAAGGAATCAAACCGACATTGATATACTGATAGAACTTACCAACGGTATAGGGCCTGTTGGCATATATAACCATGGTACAATTCTGAGGTTTACCATCGATTGTAAAAGTGGCATAGCTGTCCCAACGGCTGACATCGGGATTGGAAATCCGGTATTCCCGAATATCTTCGGGCAATTCAATCTCTTTTGGCAGAATATTAAATTCAATAGCCTCGTACATTTTCTTTTTGAATCCGGGATTGAAACGTGTCAGGATATGAAAAATTTCATGCACCAACAGACGAGTATGCGACTGCTCGTTTCCCCGCTGAAAAGTAACGTCAGTCAGTGCTATCCAGTTACTGCGAGTATACCCTCCGGCTCCTCCTTCATCTTTCATTGTTGTTTTTACCAATACTATTTCTTTCGGGAAAGGAATCCGGTAACCATACTTACGAATCGTGTCATTCAGGCTTTTTCTGATCCGTTCAATCTGTTGCGCCTCCCGGGGAGTCCATTCACGAACTTCACCAATAGCCAGACTGACGAGATCTTCTCTTTTTCCTTCGGGATTCTCAAGACGGGCTGCAATATCAAACGGAGTCCAGTTACGCGTATAATGATCCTCAACCACTATCAGGCGTTTAGCTTCTTCGGCAGAGGCCAACCTAAAATCGATTGTATCTACATGAGCCGTCACCTCCTGTAATACGGTATTCCCGGAAGACATGGCCCCAACCTTCTCCACAAGTGGGCTTATAACAAACAGCAATAAGCCACCAATCAACATCACCCCTTGCTTAATCATAATCTTATTTTTTTAGTTGATGATAATAGTCTTTCAAAATACGTGCATCTTTATTCTTGTTTGTGAAAACTTCCATTAACACAGGCTGAGTCAATAACTCGGCTTGGGTGAAAACCTTCATTGCTTCGTCCAGCTGATTTTCATCCTGCACTTCCTGGTAGAGGAAGCCACGTTCTTCAGCCCACCCTTTAGCAGACGTCTTGTGTACGGCAGTCACAAAACGATGCGAAGTGCCGGACATTTCCAAGCCGGGCAGAGTATGAAAGATTTCTCCTCCCCCATTATTTAAGAGAAGTATGCGGAGATTACTTCCGAAATGATTATTCCACAACGCATTCATGTCATAGAAAAAACTCAGGTCCCCAATGACCACAAAATTCAACTTTCCGGAGGCAGCGGCATAACCGACTGCTGTCGATAAGGAACCTTCGATACCACTTGTTCCACGGTTACAGCAAACCTCTATTGTATCGGGTAAAGGGTATAGTTGAGCATAGCGTACAACCGAACTATTGGCCAGGTGTAAAGCACATGAAGCAGGCAAAGCCTTTATCAACGCTCCTATGGCAGACATCTCCGAATAGGGCAACTCTGGTTGGGGAAGTTCTTTGCAAAAATTTTCCCATTGCCGAGGATACTCTGGTGTACGGTTGTCCAGCAAGAAAGCTATTTTCTCAAGGAACTCAAACGGGTCCATTTCAATGACCGTCGTGAGTGAACCTTGGAACAGATCAATCACTTCACCATCCGTCGACACATGCCAATGCTCCTTGGGCGGATGTTGACGAAGGAATTTTTTCATCCGCTTGGAGACGATATGTCCTCCATAAGTGATTACCAGTTCGGGCATCATCTTTTCCTGCATTTCCGGAGACATGGCATATAAAGCAGGCTCAAAATTCCGGATCGGAATACCGGGAACAGTCTGGTTACCCAAATGTTCGGTAAACCAAGCAAACTGCTTATACAGCATCTTTGAATATTTCTTCTCAAACAGGTAAATCAGATTCATCTGTCCGACAATTATCATGCGCCGGTTGTATTTATTAAGCCGATCAATCAGACCGTCGTAATCGCGATCATAAACATTCAGTCCCTGATAACGTGTTATAACACGCTCTTCGGGAAGAACATCTGCCGTAAACTGGAACAAAGGCTCCGAAACCGGTACATTAATATGCACAGGTCCTTTGCCATGGTGATTCAGTTCAAGTAATGCTTCGTTCAGCAAACGGTTACAATACCATTTGTCTTCGTCGGTATGTATCTCAGGCAAGTTCGCAGACATCTTCACCAACGACTGAAAGACACCTGGTTGCGGTAAAGTCTGCCCATCCATCTGGTTAATCCAGGCTGCGGGACGATCGGCAGAAATAACTACTAAAGGTACTTTCTGATAATAGGCTTCCGCCACGGCAGGATGCAAATTCAGCAGAGCCGTACCGGATGTGCAACAGACTGCCGCAGGTTTTCCGCCATGTAAGGCAAGCCCGATAGCAAAAAAACCGGCACTCCGCTCGTCTGTTACCGAATAACAGGTGAAATCAGGATGTCCGGCAAGTGTGTGTACAATCGGAGCATTCCGGCTTCCGGGGCATAAGACCACTTTCGTCACTCCGTGTGCCCGAAGCAACGCTACCAACTGCAATATGTTTTCCTTATCTGAATACATCGCTCTATTAAGTTATTTATAAAGAGTTCAAGTTCTTCATCGTCTGCATCTTCTTTTCAGTCTCTTGAAATTCATCATCCAATTCGGAAGATGCCAGTAACCCACCTCCGGCATAAAGTGTCAGAGTATCCTCTTTCACATTCATACAGCGTAGGTTGACATACAGGTCCGTCTTCCCCTCCGGTTTGAGCCAGCCGATAAATCCGGAATAATAACTGCGGTCATAACCTTCATTATCGAGAATAAACCGATAGGCTTCCTCCTTGGGTAATCCGCACACAGCCGGAGTAGGATGCAATAGTTTCAACAAATCCCCCAATTTACGACTATCGTTCAGTGAGAAACGGAAATCGGTTTTCAGATGCGATAAAGCTCCGGCAAAAGCCGGATAAGGTCCCTTCTCCACCGGAGAAATACCTAACGATCGGAGTTGATTACGGATATATGCGGCTACATATTCCTGTTCTTCCCGGTTCTTCTCATCCCAATGCTGAGGAAGTTCACCATTTTGTAAAGACTGGGTTCCGGCCAATGCCACAGTATTCCACTCTCCCTTCTCACCCGATAAAATGATTTCCGGTGTACTGCCCATCCACACTCCCGTTTGCGGAGTATAGCAAAGATAGACATAGGAGTAAATATAACGCCTGCAAGCTTTATAGAAAGCGCTTGCAGGAGAGAACCCCGGTTCTTTCTTCACCGTCACTTTGCGGGACAGCACCAGCTTATCGAAAGTATGTGCCCGTAAAGCCCGGATAAAAATATCAAAACAGGCTGCATAAGCTTCCTTTGCTCTCACAGGCCGTTCGTTTTGTGCAGACCGGGTGCACACCTCTGTGCAGACAGGCTGCACACTCCTGCGCGGGCTGCCTACACAGGAAGGAATTTCTTGACAGTCCGGTTGAATCAATATGATAGGACATTGCGGAGTAACCCGAAAAGGAGCGATAACAAAACCTGTCTGTCCGTTTAGTTCTTCCATTTCCCGAACCAAACGTACTTCTCCGTAAGTCTGCATCAGAAAGTGAGGTTCTTCTTCCCCCGGATTACGATACATCGCAAAACTTCTTCCCTGCCGGATCAACTCATCTATAATCTCACAATTATTTGTTTCTTCTGACGTCATCTCTTCTTTAATATACTATTCACCACCCGAATAGAAGACACCAACTTGTCCGTCGACGTAAATACGTCCACATTCCAGACATGAGATGAACGACCTTTATGGATGATGGTGCCGACAGCCCGCACCGTGTCTCCTTCGTGGGCAGATGACATGTGATTACCGCTGACTTGCATACCAACGACAATCTCATCAGGCTGGCAAAGAATCATCGACCCCAATCCGGCTACAGTTTCGGCCAATGCCAAAGTAGCCCCTCCATGCAGAATGCCAAAAGGCTGTCGGGTTCGTTCGTCTACCGGCATGGTAGCCTCAACCCGGTCCTCGGACGCATAAGTATATTGAATACCTAGATTCCCCATCAATGCGTGACGAGCACGCTCGTTTAACTGATCAAGTGGAATCTCGGCAGGACGAATCTCGGCAAGAATCGCCTTTTCTACGGCAAGGGCAACTCCGTCTTCTTCGTTCGATGCAGTCACCACATCGGCACAAACTTTCACAGAGTCCTGGGCATTCCCCATGGCAATACCCAATCCGGCAAACTGTATCATCGAAACATCGCAGACACCGTCGCCTATCACAATCGTTTCTTCGGGTGTAATATCAAGGTGGGACAACAGTGCTCCCAAAGAGGTAGACTTATCGATACCGCAAGGCAACACTTCAAGAAAATAAGGTTCCGAACGGAATACATCGAGTGCACCGTTCAAACGTTTCTTCCAATGTTCTTCCAAAGCTACCAATGCTTCTTCATCATCACTGACCAACATACATTTGGAAGGAGCAAAATCTACAGCTGCCGAAAATTCGGGTTCCTCAATCAGCTCCATCCCATTGAGACGTGCTTCCCAAAGAATATGTTCATTATTAGCATAATCGGCAATCATCCGATCTTCGGTGTATGTAAAGATAGAAAATCCGTTTTTACGTGCCTTTTTCTCCAAATAGGGCAACATTTCCGGATTAATACGCCGCTCAAGCAATACTTCTCCATTTTTTGCATTAATAACCTGCGCACCGTTATAAGACACGATATATCCGCCATAGTTACCCAATTCCAGTTTTTTAGCCAATGGCAAAATCCCATAGGTAGGCCTGCCCGATGCTAAAACAAGATGTACACCCATCTGCTGCACTTTCAATAAGGTAGCGAGGGTACGTGGAGTAATCTCCTTTTCATCATTAAGCAATGTCCCGTCTACATCAAGGACTAACAATTTATACTTCATGACTTCGAGTTTTTGTTTAGATTACAAAGGTAAAATTTTTAAGGCAACATCGCCCCTTATTTAGGGAAAATTATACCATAAGAATGCGTTAACAAGGTATTTTTATATTGTCAGAAAGAGAACAAACGGTGGACAAATTGCACTGTTCTGCAACCCGCCCACCGTCTTAATCCAATTTATTTCGGT
>ERZ791659.1912-NODE-1912-length-9947-cov-1.85888_pt1 | contig 9947 bp, 10 predicted proteins | sample MGYA00510053_ERZ791659 | MGnify/ENA primary metagenome ERZ791659 (study PRJEB30046, sample SAMN00715192) | human gut metagenome | study: EMG produced TPA metagenomics assembly of the A metagenome-wide association study of gut microbiota in type 2... | reverse complement strand
AAAGCGCGGAATATAGGTGCAATACCACATTGTATGTTCCAACGAAGCATAATCTGCGCCACAGACTTGTTGTACTTGACTCCAAGCTGCAACAGTATAGGATTCTCTTTCACCAGTGTAATCATAAGGCAAAGTGAAGAACATGCCTGCAAAGCAATATGCTTAGACTTACAATACTCCTGCAAATCCTCACAGACATTGAATGGGTGGATTTCCGTTTGTACTACATGAGGCATAATTTCTGCCACGTCCTCCATTGCCTTAAGATGACGTACGCGCGCATTGGCTATGCCAATCGCTTTTACCTTACCTTTACGGTAAATCTTCTCCAGCTTCTTCCAATTTTCAATATAATGATCAGGTACCGGCCAATGCAACAACATAAGATCGAGTTGTTCCAGACCTAAGGTTTTCAAACTTGTATCTACATAATTCTCTATATTTCCTTCATATTGCTGAGCATTGCCAATCTTGGATGTGATAAAAAAATCATCGTGCTCAATCAGGCCTTCATTAACCAACATCTTGATACTTTTACCAATAAAGCTTTCGCTCTTGCCATAGTCGTGCGAAGTGTCAAGACCCTTGATATTGGCATTATAAGAATTTTCTATAATCTGCTTAAATTGATTCAAATTTATATCTTTCAAACCCATTATTAATGGTAATCCTTGAAAAAGACGTGGCATTTCAACCCCGTTGGCCAATTTTATGTCTTCTATTACTTGCATCTCTTAGATTTAATATAATGAACGATTTTGCTTCTATCTTCTTCGCTCATTCCAATATAATACGTACAAACAGCCATAGCAACCACACTCGTGCAACATACAGTCATGAGTGAAATGAATGGGTAAGCGGACGTTATATTTGATACGCCCAACATACACACCATTGAAATGAGCACAATAACCAAAGAACGCATATATACCATCCGGGTGTAACGACAGATACTGAAAGGTACTTGTTTACGCAATACTATCAGTTCAAGATAGTTGCACAAAATATTTACAAAGAAACAAACGATATAGCAAGCATAAGGTGGGAACCCTAAAATATAAGCTGTATAGCTAAGAGGCAAATTGAGCAGAATACTGGCTCCACCTGCATAGAGATTGAGCCACTTGATATTACCCGATGCATGCACAGCTAACACAACGGGGCGTGCAAACGCTCTGACCATATTACAAAGCATCAGACAGCGAATGAATATAGCGCTATATTCCGGTACTTCTTTTAACCATAACCCTAAAACATAATCAATCTTCAAGAATAGCGGTAGCGAAATGGTACAAAACATCAAGAATGAATATTTTGAAGAACCACGCACCAAACTCATCATCTTTTCAGTTTCACCTAAACTGAAAAGTTTGGTTATCTGTGGACCTACAGCCACCATAAAATTGTTAGAAAACTGACTAACAGCCATTTCTACCTGCAAAGCAATACCTCGTGCCGCATTGACAACAACCCCGAAGAAGAAGTTAATCATCAGGTTAATACCTTGTGCGTATCCAGTAATACAAATTGACCCCATGACGTCCCATAAAGAAAAACGAAGCATAGACTTGTAGTAATGCTTTTCGTTCACTATACGCAATCTACATTCTTCAAATTTGCGTTTACAATAGAACCTGTAGAAGAATTGAAGTGATATTTGCCATCCACATATCATAGCTCCATAAAAGAGCAAACGGTCAAAACTATCAATTGCTGTAAGAAAAAGCACCATCAAAAGCTTAAACACAGCCTCCGCTATACCCACAAACGCATAGATATTCATTTCCTCATGCGCTATGATACAAGCACTATAAGGCACCTGCGTCAAAGCAAGCATACAGGTTAGAACAGAAAACTGATACAACCAGTTAGCTACCACTAATCTTCCTTCTGGTACGACAAGTACATTATTAACATACCACAAACCTATCGTTTCTGCAAGTACAAATACAATGAAAGCAATAACAGTATGAATTATAAACGATGCACTAAAAGTCTTACCCAATCGTTCTTTATCGCCACGACCTAATTCAAATGTAATGAACCGAGAAGAACCTGATGATAATGCGCCGTTAATGATAGCAAATATTGAAACTATACCGCCAACAACATTGTATAGTCCATAGTCTTCTATCCCTAAAGCATCGAGCACTAACCGTGATGTGTAAAGCGTTACAGCCATCACGAATAACATACGAATATAGAGGAATAAAGTATTCTTAGCTATTCTTCTATTAGAAGATACCTGCTCCATCTTATATCTTTGTCATCTCGCCATGACCAGAACAAAGAACTTTATTCAAAGCCATAGATTCTATTAATTTCGCACTTGATGCTGCCTCTGACTTATTAGAACCAAGAAGATTAGTAACAACTTTAATGCCAGAAATATAAGAATCTCCTGAAAACAAATAATCATTTACGATATAACTAATACAACTTTCTGAATGCCCCGGTGTAAAAAATGCCTTGGCACTTGTAAAACCAATATTCACTTCTATTCCGTCTTCAATCACAAATATCTTTTCTTTTTTATTAAAGATAAATGGTTTCTCGTGAAATAATGACAGGTTTTTTTTTGCAGAAAGTAATCCCTCCCTACCATAAATATTCGTAAAAACGCAACAATCTGGATATATTGCAAAGAGATCATTCAGCCCATATATATGATCGAAATGCGTATGTGTAAGTAGCACCCCTTTTACCTTTTTTGAAGGCAAGAAAGAAATTATATTATCTATGTCACCACAGTCCACAAGCCACACGTCAAAGGAACTGTTATCCTCCAAAATATAAGTATTGGAACTGAATATGCTATTAACAACTTTAGTAACCTTCATTCATTGAACCCGTACACCGTTTTCTACTTCAACAATATCACTAATTTTCAAATCAAAGAAAGGCACAATAGCATTTGCCCAAGTCATGCCTACACCAAAAGCGCTCATAAACAAAATCTTTTCACCGTCCATCTTACCTTTCAGTTGATCAACAATGGTAAGAGGTATAGAAACAGAGGAAGTATTACCATATTTCTCTATTGTAGAAGGAATCTTACTAAAATCGAGTTTTAGTTTCTTTGCCAAATAATTATTTATAAAATTGTTGGATTGATGAAACGTATAGTAATCTAACAAGTGAATATCAACACCGCTCCATTTAAGTAAAGCCTTCATATCACGTGGTATTTCAGTTATTACAAAGTTAAACACATCGGCCCCCTTCATATAACCTTGTTCATCGTTACGAATATTTCCATACTCATCAACAACTCTCTCTCTGAGAGTTTCAATGGAACTCGGATTACGGTAGCCCCCTCCATTTATCTTAATCAAATTACCACGAGAACCATCAGAATTCAAAGAGAACCAACTATCACCTATTTTCTCATTGCGCTCCACAATAGCAGCCACACCTCCATCACCAAAAAGGAAAGCCGTGCGTCGATCTTTTGGAGAATACACCTTTGATCGTGTTTCTCCGTCAAGAATCAGAGCCTTGCGAAGGCCAGACTGCTGCATCATTGCAAACACGGTACTCAAACCATAAATAAAAGCAGAACACCCTAAAACCATATCAAAAGCTATGGTTGTAGAAGGCAGACCTAGACGATCCTGCAAAAGCACGGAAGTGGCAGGCATACGATAATCACCCGTCTGCGAAATAAATACAAGCAGATCTATTTCGCTCTTATCTATATTATTGTCTACTATCAACTTTTCTGCGGCAGCGAAACAAAGGTCGCTTGAACAGGTTTTCGCATCAGCAAAACGACGTTCGAAGATGCCAACTTTATCAACAACCAGCTTTACCTGATTTTCAGGAAAGTATTGAGTATATTTATAGTTATCTATTACTTGCCGTGGTATCGCAGCAGCCAATGCCGTAATACCTATCCCGTTATATTTTAAAAAAGCCATAATCTTTTTACTTCAAGAAAAATACCTGCTATTTTTTATTTGTGTATCCACTGTGAGACATATACGATTCTTTACATCTTTAACCTGAACCCTTACAATACCTATACCTGTATCTTTGACCGTATCACAAAGCTTCACAATAACTTTATAAGACTCATCAAGATATATCGGACGAATAAACTTGGCAGAGCGCTGTATGTTAATAGATTCAGGATAGAGTTTCGAAAGAATACCACCTATCAAACATACAGAATACATACCGTTTATCAAGACTCTTGCATCTTCATGCTTACGGTGCAATCTATTTAAATCGCCTATAATATCACAAAATGCAACCTGCTCATCGTAATCGACAAGTAAGTCAGTTTCATAAATTTCTCCTATTCGTAACATATAGTCAACTTACACTATGCCTATGTCAGCAGGCGTGTTAACAATACCTTCGGTAAATATATTATCGGTTTCTGTAATCGGCAATATATCATTTGTATTGATCCGAGCTGAAGCTACCCCCCATGATAAACCAATGCCAAATGCCTGAATAAGGCAATTGAGTTCTACATTGGAATTATCCTTGCCATAAGTATCACACAAGGCAAGAATGAGAGAAGTCGCAGTTGTATTGCCATACTTATCTATTACCAAGGGCATTCTTTCAAGAGGAATACCTAGTTTCTTGGCTATTTTTAAACAAATAGCCTTATTGGCTTGATGAATAGGAAAACAATCATAGTCATCCACTTTTGAACCGGTTTTCTCAAAAAAAGCCTTGGTGGTCTTTGGTACAGCTGAAATTGAAAATGCAAATACATCAGCACCGTTCAGCCACGTATTATACAATGTATTCTTACTACCATTAGCTAGAGTGAATACTTCGTGTGTAGCATCCGGATTACGGAAACCTCCGGCAGGTACGATAATAGCTTTGAACCCAGAACCGTCCGAGCAAAGCATTTCCTCAATGAAATTCTCTTCTTCCGTCTTTTCTAGAAGAATTGCAGAACCGGCATCACCGAAAAGCAATGCAGTAGAGTCACCTTGATAGGTGCTTTGAGACGACATTTCACCAATAAGCAAGAGCACCTTCTTAATATCAGATGTCTGCATCATAGAACATGCAGCTTGCAAGCCATAAGGTGTAGCAGAACAAGCCAAACGAAGATCATAGGCTACGCAATCTTGAGAAAGTCCCAATCGATATTGCAGAATGCAGGCGTTTGACGGACGCCAATAGTCTGTCGAAAAACCAACAAACAGTACTGCACCAATCTCTTCACGTTTAATATTTTTATGCAGAATAAGGCGCTCAGCAGCATCATAACAAAGGTCTGATGCGGTCTGATGTTCAGCTGTAGTATGAATCTGTTCAATGCCAACCGCAGCTTTGAACTTTTCAATATATTCTTTACCCCATACATCTGTTCTATCATCTGTTTTAACTACATGTGATGGTATAGAGGTGGCTACGCCAGTAATTTTAATATTATGAAATTTGAAATATGGCATAAATACAATATTTATAGTTTACATCCGCCATCAATGAATAAAGAAAGACCTGTTATCCACGCGGCAGCATCTGAAAGCAAATAAATAGCACCGTAAGCTATCTCCTCCGGCTTACCATACCTCTTAAGAGCATACTCCGCCGCATTCTTCTGCATATCTTCTTCTGAATAAGAACCACCATAAATAAGAGGCGTTTCAACCATACCCGGACAGATAGAATTGACACGAATACGTGGAGCCAATTCTTTGGCGCACGAAATCATCATTGAGTTAAGTGCAGCTTTGGATGCCCCATATATTGAGTTTCCCGCAGGGAAACCTTTAATTCCTCCAATAGAAGCTATAATAACAACAGAACAATTCTTATTTACTTTCTTTGACTTAACAAGCTGGCGAAGCAACTCAACAGGAGAAAATAAATTTGTAGTAAACATATCATGGAACTGTTCCGGTGATGCAAATTTGAAAGGGACTGTCTTCATCCTACCTGCACACAAAACAAGCCCATCATAAGTAACACTATCCAAAACCAGTTTTTTTATGGTATTGGCATCATTAAGATCTCCCACATAAGTGTTATGGCTTTCACCAGTCAATAATGATAGAGTTTCATTGAGGCGCTCTTCATTACGACCGCAAACAGTAAGCCTTGCTCCCATTTTAGAACATTCTATTGCAGTAGCTTTACCAATACCGGAAGAAGCTCCTGTAATAAGAATATGCTTGCCTTCTAATGAAAATGGATTATACATATTATATTTCTACTATATCTGATATTACAATATTATCTGTTTCAAAAGCCACAGTACCCCAAGAAAGCCCTACGCCAAAACCACAACAAAGCAATTTTGTAGGCTGATTTTCAATCTTATTTTTAAGTTGTGTGACTATTGTTAGAGGTATACTGGCAGAAGAGGTATTACCGAATGTAGGCATACTAATAGGAACCTTTGCGTTGTCAAGCTTCAGCTTTTTCTGAATCATCGCATTCATCTTCAAGTTGGCCTGATGAAATACAAAATAGTCAAAAGTCTGATAGTCAAAGCCAAAAAAATCAGCTAATTTCTTAATTGATTTAGGAGCAATGGAAATACCAAAACTAAACACATCCATACCCTTCATACGACATTGCAAACGTGTATATTCCTTGCCATCAATAGTTTCTTTATTAAAAGATTCTACTGACAAACCATTACGGGCACCACCATCAGGCATAATAATAGCATCAAAGCCACTACCGTCTGTTCCAAAATGAAAATCAATAGGTTTGGCTTCAGAGCTATATTCTAATGCAGTGACTGTACCGGCAAAACCAAAAAGAGGATCATCTCCTGAGGTGACACGTTTTGCGTCTCCCGCCATCAATAAAACCTTTGTAATGCTACCTGTCTGCATCAAAGACGCAGCAATGCTAAGGCCGTAAACCCAACCAGAACAACCTAAATTAACATCGGCCGCATAACATTCCTTGTTTAACCCCAATCTGTCTTGTAATATGCAAGAAGTAGCGGGAAATCTATAGTCTGCAGTTTGCGAAACAAAAATAATAGCACCAACTTCTTTTTTATCCCAATTTAAATCAGCTATTAATTTTTCTGAAGCTGCATAACAAAGATCTGAAGTACATGAAGTGTTATCCACACGGCGTTCATGAACACCTGTCATCTCTACAAATGCCGATGCATCATAGTCCTCCGAATAAACTACCGAATCATCATTGCGAATAATGGTTGCCGGAACACCGGCTGCAAAGCCGGTGATCCGAACATTATTAATTTGAAGAAATGCCATGCATCTAAGCCTTACTTTGAATAAGATTAAACAAGTCCTCAAGAGTCTCGGAGTTCTTGATATCATCCCCTTTCAGAGTAATATCATACTCTTCATCTACCATGGCAATGATAGAAAGAGCTGAAAGTGAAGACCATTCTTCAAGAGCCTTGAATTCTGTATCAGATCTGAATTCAGCAGCATCTGTCTCGTCAAATTGTTCTGCAAACTTTTCAATAAATTCTGTTAATTCCATAATGTTTTTTAGTTTTTAAATTATAATATATAATAGTATGACTTTAGTATTTCCAATGTACATCAGTTTGTACCACACGGGCAGGATTTCCTGCAACAATACAATAGGGAGGAACATTGCTTGTAACTACTGCATGGGCACTAATTATGGCTCCATCACCTATCTTAACCCCCTGCATAATAGTACAACCTTCACATAACCATACATGCTTGCCAATAATGACCGGCTTCGATGTTTTATAGCCTTGAAGAGACACATAATGTCCACCATTATTGTCTCTAATAGTCACATTCCGCCCGATACGACAATCTTCGCCGATTTCAATATGATCTCCGCAAATCAAAGTCAGGCCCATATTGGGACCACCTCCCTTAAAATTTCCAAAATCATTATGTATAATAAGCGAGGCGCCTTTGAATACTTCAATATCGCAACCATAGCCAGCACCAAAATTACTATCTACCTGAAGTGTAGCCCCTTCTTCCACAAGCAAACGACTTTCAAGCTTTGCACCATTTATTCTGCGGTTTCCCATGTAAAAACAAGCATTTAATACAATGTTCGCTTTAGGATGAATATCCCAAACTGTATAACGTGAAAGGGCAATATACCCTCCTTTTTGTATATTAGGATGAATAGATGGAGGGGGTAGAAAATTTAAATTAACTAATTTAAAGAAATGATATGGACTTCCAAAAGATAACCGCATCAATCTCCGAATACAACAACCAATATTCTTTAATTTAACCTTTACCGAAGAGCTATCAGGTGCCGGAAAATATTTAGCTTCCAACTCTTCGAAATTCAGACATTTCGCATCCTTGAAAAATTGCTCTCTGTCAACTCTACTTGGAGGCAAAGATTTCATAATACTAGGATTACCTAGGACAGCCTCCTTGAATGGAAATTCAATACACTTGATTTTCTGCTGAATATCTTCAAACAATACTGCACCTTTTTTTGAATTTATAAGGACCAATGAAGTGCCTACATTGTCATCCATTGAAGAATCGTATTTTTCTATTCCCCAACAATCAGCAAGAGTAATGTCAGCAATGCGAGGCATTCCCTTAAATTTACATTCGTAGCAAGATGGGCGACAAAATGCATTGGTTTGCAGATAGCCGCGTGTCATTCCGTTGAGGAGAGATGGAATGAAGAGACTTTTACCATTAGCAAAGACATATTTAGCTGCCATAAGATGCCACCCAAGCTCTTTATTCTTAGCTTTTTGCCAAATAACTTTCGAACCTTCTTTGCGTTCAAGGCTTTCACGAAACTTAGCTCCAATCATTGGAGAATTAATACCTCTACACACAAAATCCGCAATAACAAGATTCTCATACGGTTTGCGTAGAAAGCTCCTAAGAGCTGCCATTTGGCAAGGACAACCACAAACAAGAACTTTCTCACCGGATTTCAAAGCAGTTTCCACCTGCTTAAAGAACCCCACACAACTACTTTGGGTATATTTTGAACTACGCAAAGCAAGCAAGTCTTTCTTATCATTGGAGATGAATTGCTTCACATGGAAATTTTCATCATATATTGCTCCACCTACATAACCTCTGTCACGATACATTTTTTCCGCAAAAGCAGAGAAAAGTCCACCGGAAGTAGAATCAAAACGTACTTCAAGATTCTTATGCATAGCTGCATAACACTTTGGTACTTCAAAATCATTCTTTTTTAGTTTGTCAATATTAATAATTGGACAAACCTTCTCACACAATCCACAATTGTTGCACTTATTCTTATCTACTTCCGGATACCAAAATCCTTCAATATCCGTTTTGAAAGTAATTGCCCCATGAGCACACACGTCGCCACAGGCGTTGCAACCGCAACACATTGTTTTATCTGTAATATCAATCATATGAATGGGAATACCTAATGAGAATATAAAATTCTGGCCAACTCACTCTTCAGGTAAGCCAGCACATATATCAACTGTAATAAATGATGCTTTAACCGTTCTTTCATTGTATATAATACCGGACTTATGCATTCGTTCAACGGCCAGTCTAACTCAACCAATGGATAAGAAACATTGTCATAGTCCTCAGCCTCTATCTTCGGCTTGTCCAAAAGATAAGTATATCCCAATCGAAATCAGCACGTACATCGCCTCAAGCCTATGAACCATACAGAAAGGCTCGTTCTCCCGTTGAAAGAACACACTGTAATACACCCCTTATAGAATGTGATATGTCAACCTTTACCGAATTCATAACATCTCAACATTGTTCTATGTAAAGATAGTTTCTTATCCCTATAGTATATTAAAAAAAGTGCAGCCACATGCCAACCCGGATTATCCCTCAATATCTTCCCAGAAATAAGGATTCTCCTCAATATTTCTCAATTCTTCTACCACCTCCTTCTGTTCTTCAGTCAACCGGAAAGTGCCCCAGCTATCAATAATAGAATGAGCCTCTTTAGCCAATTCCTCTTCATAAACCTCACCATAGCAATAAGTCAGTAGGCGAACTTTC
>ERZ791659.1903-NODE-1903-length-9977-cov-2.35134_pt1 | contig 9977 bp, 10 predicted proteins | sample MGYA00510053_ERZ791659 | MGnify/ENA primary metagenome ERZ791659 (study PRJEB30046, sample SAMN00715192) | human gut metagenome | study: EMG produced TPA metagenomics assembly of the A metagenome-wide association study of gut microbiota in type 2... | reverse complement strand
TTTATCTCTTGATGGGTTGGCTACAGCTGACATAACTGTGACCGTCAGCGCAGGGAATACCGCAGAGGGCACAGATAAAAAAGAACTTTTTAAAGTTACGGTCAAAGAAGGAAGCCGGCTTGGTTACGCTCCTATTCCGACTATTCCGGGGCGTTACATCTTTGCATCTGCAGCAGGCGAGTACAGCGGCAAGATTACAGCAGGCATCGTCTACGGCGTTGCTTCTCCTTTGGGGGTTGGTTTAAATGTCTAAATATGTATGCACGAAATACTGTCAGGCAAGAATCAACGGGCAGATCAAGAATTTCAAGCCGGGTGATATGTGCGAATTTGCAGCTAAGGATATTTTTCCGGATAACTGTTTTAGGTTAATTGCTGGAAGTAAAGTAACTACTTCCAAAAAAGAAGATCAATAAGAGTGAGCGGGGTAAGTCCCGCTCTTTCTTCCAAAGGCAGCAGAAATGCTGCTTCTGGAAGAGGGAGGTAATAATATGCAGTATTCGATAGTTGATATATGTAATTTAGCACTGGTACAGCTGAAAGTACGGCCTATAATCGGTTTGAAAGACGGAACAGAAGAAGCTAGGCAATGTGACAAGATGTTCCCGTTTGCGTTAAGTCAGCTGCTGGCAATGAGTAACTGGAGCTTTGCGAAGATCAGAAGAACAATAAGCAGACTGGATGTGAAGACTCTTGATAAGAGCTACTTGCCAAAGGAGAAGCTGAACTATTTCAAATATCCAAGTGATGCGGTACGGGTCAGGAGCGTTGTGCTTGACGGCAGAGTATTTGAATGGGATAAACCTGAAAATGATAACGGTTATGAGATAATGAGCGTCAAAATAAAAGCGCCGCAGGAAGATTTATTCGTACAAGTATTTGCAACTAAAGCAAAACATTTGGAGATTGAATATACCAGGTACATAGACAATCCGCAGTTTTGGCCGCCGCTGTTCACGGAAGCGCTAGTCCGTTATCTAGCCTATATGCTTTCTACTGTAGTCAGTGGATCTTCTGGAAGTGCGGAAACGCAGTATCAGCTGTTTCAGCTTGCCTATGCTAAAGCGTCAGCAGGCAATAATAATGAGCGCAAGCAGACGCTGCGGCCAGAGCCAAAGATTTTTAGGGGGTGCTGGTAGTGTATAGGGATTTGCTAAATAATTTTACTGGTGGGATAGCTTCTCCTGATGTGCTGGCCCGGCTTGATATGGATAAATATAGAACCTTCTTGAAAGATTGTGTAAATGGAACGGTAAAGCCTTATGGCAGCATTTATAAGCGGATGGGGACAACCAATAAAGGTACGACGGCAAAGAATCATAAAGCAAGAATAATAGCATTCAGCCAGCCTACAACAGACTATATGTTGGAATTTACGGATTACTATTTAACAGTAAGATACAAAGGTGAAAAAGTCAGAGAACTTGAAGCTCCTTTTTCAGAAGCAAACATAAAAAAGCTTAAGTTTATAAAGTCTGCAGATACGATGTTTCTGGTCTGCGGCGACTTACCTATTTATCAGTTGAAAAAGGACGGCGAAGAGTGGAGCTTTGAAGAATTGAATATCAAGATACCGCCATTTGGTGAATTGGTTGATAATACATCTTCGGTACAGAAATACACGGCTCCGGGCAATTATATTTTTAAAGCCAAAGAAACAGGCTTGCATACAGTGACTGTTGCTGGCGGTGGCGGTGGTGGCAGCGGTGTAGCCAGGAAAGCAAGTGATAAGCAAAGTTCGGGTGGTAATGGTGGCCGTGGTGGTTTGCAAACTTTCGAGATTGAGTTAACCAAAGATGAATCTTTTGACATAATTGTTGGCGCAGGCGGCAAAGGCAGTCCTGTCCATTATGGAGCTGGCTATGGCAGCCCCGGCGGAGACGGCAGCGATTCAATTGCTTTTGGATACACGGCTAAAGGCGGCGGCGGAGCTACTGCGGCTTATTCGGCAGACCGTGGCGCAAAGAACGGCTCAGACGGTACAAGCTATGGCTATGGTGGCGAAGGTGGTGCCAAGGGAGTTGCTTATTCAGATGCAGCGTTAAATGGCAGCGACGGTTCGGACGGATGGGTAATAATCACATATAACTATGATGAGCAGACAGTACTTTATCCGAGCGGAACATCCGGGATCATAACGCTTACATCGAATCAGCCGTTTTTTGAAGAAAACATGGTTGGTGACAGTATAAAACTGTATCAGGAAATTGCGACTAAAACCGCTGTCAATTCTTCCGGTGGTGAAGGAACCGGATCAGCTTTGTTTGTTGGTGACAGTTGGAGCTTGCGGACTTCTGGTATATGGAGCGGTACTGTAACGCTGATGCGATCTAAAGATAATGTCGAATATATTGATTATGCGACATATGTCTCTAATAACGATGACTATAACGCCAGTGATAGTGGTTCGGTTGACCGCGAAGATGCTTATTATTTCAAAGTGAAGTTTGCGATTACCAGTGGTACATGTACTGTAACGCTTACTAGCTTCAGCTATACTGCAGAAGGGATAATCAAACTTACAGAGATAACAAGTGATACAGAGGCTATAGGCACGCTTATACGTTCACTCGGTTCTACGGACAGTATAGACGAGTTTGCATTGTCTGAATTTAGTTCAACGAAGAAATATCCTTCCTGCATAGAATTTTTTCAGGATCGTATGGTGCTGGCCAATACAGACAGCAAGCCGAATGGTCTTTGGTTGAGTAAAAGCAGTGATTATACTAATTTTGATGAGCAGATAGAAGATGGGACTTTGACCGATGACAGCGCTATTAATACAAGCGTTATAGCTCGAAATGATTATGCAATAAAAAATCTGATTACGTTTCAAGATCTGTGCATTTTCACAGGTGAAGATGAGCGCATTATTTCAGGCTCAAGCGTGGTAACTCCGGCGCAGATCAGTATCAATACCCAAACAGGTTGGGGCAGCAGTGAAGCTCATATTCCGTTCGTAGCGGATAATAGAGTTCTGTATATACAGAGCAACGAAGCATATATCAGGGATTTTTCTTATAACTATGCTATGGATCGTTATGATGGAACAGAGCTGACTTTGATGGTTCATCATTTGCTGAACGGTAAAAAGATAGCTGATTACACCTATACTAAATATCCGGATAGTTTGATTTATCTCATCCTTGATGATGGTTCTATGCTTTGCTTGACTTATATGCTGCAGGAAAAAGTTTTCGGCTGGACGAGGTTTAGCACGCAGGGAAAATATATTGCAGTAGAGACCATAAAGGAAGATGATACAGACGTTATCTATTTCGTGGTAGAGCGTGACGGTACTTACTATATAGAGCGTCAGGAATTGGACCAATATACTGAAGATCCAGCCGATTATTGTATGCTGGACAATGCAGAGATATTTGAAAATAACGACGGCTCGAATATAGTTATTGAACGTTTTGCCGGTAAAACTGTATGGGTAATGACCAGCGGTGATATTTTCAACGTTAAAGAACAGGTCGTTGCCAATGATGGAAAGATAGAGATAGAGCCACCATTAAGCGGTGTGTACTCTAAAATAATTGTTGGGCTTGGGTATGAGTTTTCTATGACTATTCCTGAGACACATACAACGATTCAAAAAACAGGCAGCATAGTAGATCAATCACGGTGTTTGAATTCTACTGTAGTCCGTTATTATCTGAGTTATTCCGGTTATGCATACAGTAGAAGTAAAGATAGAGCTGTTCCTTTGATTAGTACATTGGATAACGGAGGGAAAAGCCAGCTTGACGAAAATTTCGGTATTAAACTGTTAAGCGGAACTCAGACAGTGACACTTGACCAGAACAGCGCGAGAGCAGATGAGCTGACGATATTCAGTGAAGAACCGTATCCATTGAGAATAATGTTCGTAGCGCGGGATGTGGATGTGAACATCAGATGATAAAGATAGAGCCTTATAGCGAAGATATGTATGAAGATGTGGTCAGGATATTTGCCAAAGCCCGTGTGAATGACAGGTTGATTTTTGGCAAAGATACTGAAGCGGCAGTACAACTACATATTGAAAAATCATGTGAGATGAATGTGGTATACATTGATGAAGAACCAGTCGCCATATTTGGGCTAACAGACAGGTTGCCGATGGGCGCTTATAGATATCAAGCATATATAGTAGGTACTGACAAGCTGTTTGAATGCAAAAAAAGCTTTGTAAGCATTGGCAGAGAAAGGATAAAAGGCTGGCTTGAAAAATACTGTCGGCTTTATATTATGACTTGGCATTTTTATGAACAAAGCTTTACTATGACAAAAGCGTTCGGGTTCAAGTTAAAAATGAACCTTGGCGATTTTGATATTTATGTGAAGGAGAGTGTGTGATGGGGGCATTATTTGCGGTAGGATCAGGCTTGATGACTTATATGTCAGGTAGGCAGCAGGCAGCAGGCTATGATGCTCAGGCACAGATACAGGAACAGAATGCGGCTATAGCAGAACGTAACAGGCAGACGGCAGCTGACCAGGCGGCTCGGCAGCAACAGGAAGCTCGGCAGAGGTACAACCTGATACAGGGACAGAATACTGCAGCGCTTGCTGCAGGTGGTCTTGAATCCGGGAGCAGTTTAGGCGCAGCATTTGGCCGAGCAAATGCAAATGCTTTTGAAAGAGACTCTCGAACGATAAATGAAAACCTGGCAAACGTTGACCTTAACTACCGGCAGAATATATATAATGCGCAGGCGGCGGCAGCGAATTATAGGTCTGCGGCGAAGATGACAAGGAAAATGAGCTTACTCGGAGGGATTATGACGACCGCACAGGGGCTTTACAGTTCTCCACTTGGAGGCAAAGCAAGTAAAGGATCTGATAACTTTAGCCTTGATCCATATACTTTGACTAATGCAGGCCGTGGCAAGTCGATGACATTTGGATTTTATAACAATAAAAGGCAGGGCTTTTAGGAGGTGATAATGTGAGCGTAACAACTACGGCAACAAAAATAAGCTATGAGTTTAAACCTGATACCTCATATTCTCTGCCATTTGAATATCAGAGTGCAGATGACGTGAAGGTCAGCTATGAAGACGACAAGGGCAGCGAAGTGCTTTTGAATTATGGCACGGACTATACTGTAGAAAACCTTATTGTTACTGTGTCCGCAAGTTTACCTGAAGGTACTGTTTTAAACTTTTACCGTAATACGGATATAGTACAGCCAACAGTATTTCCGCCGCAGGTGCTGACACAGGCATATGAGACTGCGATAGATCGAAATACGATGTGTATTCAGGAAGTTAAAACAGATTTCGGCGAACTTCGTGAAGAGGTTGAAGACTTTGAGAAAAAAACAAATGAAGAGATTGACCGCTTCGAATCTGAGGTTACTACTGAAATTGAAAACTTTGAAAAAGAAACGACTGAAAGAATTGAAAAGTTTGAGGAAAATGCCGAGAAAGTAATCGAGCAGGCGCAGGCGAGCGCTGACGCAGCAAAGGAATCAGAGAAGAATGCAGCAGAAAGTGCAGAATCTGCAAAGAAAGATGCAGAGAAAGCAGAAGATGCAGCTGACCGTGCAGAAGATATTTTACTGCGTTTTGAGAGCGGAACTATAACAAAAGAGTTTACTGCGACAGATGACAGATGGACTGAAAGCAACGGCATGTGGCGTCTTACAATGGCAATGGGTAACAGCAGGCTTATAGGCGTATACAAGGAAGTCAAGAAGCCTCAGTATGAAATGGTACTGACCGGCGTTTATATGGACGCTGAAAATGTGATTATCGAAGTTCCTGAAAGGTTTGCAGGCATCGTTATACTGGCGTCGCTGACAAAAAAGACTGGTGATAAGGTCTATGTCAAAAACTTTACGGATGGAGATTTTGCAGAGGTTGGCAGTGATTTCGTACTAACCATATCCGCTGAGGAACACCAGGCAGGAAACAGTCCGGTCATTGTCAGCTTAACACAAATAATTGATGGCGTTAGTTATCCTTACTATGCTAATGCCGGAGTAGATAATAACGGTAACGTTGTTATAAATGTGAGCAAAGCGTTCACAGGGAAAATAATATTAGATGGAGGTTACTTAGAATGAGTGTAGAAAAAATTGTCACCGGAACTTTAGCAGAGAGAGACGCTAAGATCAATGCTAATTTTGAAGCGTTGGATACCGGTAAACTCGGTAAGACCGAAACTGCAGCTGCTGCCGCTAAACTAACAACTTCTGCCGGCAGTACAACACAGCCTGTATATTTTGATGGTGGTGTTCCTAAAGCTTGTACTTATGGACTTAACAAAACAGTACCGGCTGATGCTGTATTTACGGATACTGTATATACACTGCCTACTGCATCTGCTAGTGTTCTCGGCGGCGTAAAAATAGGTTCTAACGTAAATATCGCTAGTGGTGTTATTTCAGTAAATGATGCGTCTACTACTGCAAAAGGTGTTGTGCAGTTATCAGACTCTTTGAATGATACTAGCGTGACATTGGCGGCATCTGCACACGTTGCTAATGTTTTATACCAACAGGTGAATCTTAAAGCCCCGTTAGCTTCCCCTGCTTTGACAGGCACACCAACTGCGCCTACAGCGGCGGCATCTACCAATAATACACAGATTGCAACAACTGCTTTTGTGCAGTCGTTGGTTAATAGCAAGATAGCGGCGGCAGATGCAATGATTTACAAAGGAACTATAGGTACTGGCGGTACTGTTACAGAATTGCCAACTACTCATAGTACTGGTTGGACTTACAAGGTTATTACTGCTGGAACATACGCAGGACAAACTTGTGAGGTTGGAGATATGATTATTTGTCTGAATGACGGCACTGCGGCAGCAAATGCAGATTGGACTGTAATTCAGACTAATATTGATGGAGCAGTGGTAGGACCTGCTAGTGCTGTGTCAGGAAGAATTGCCACGTTTGATGGCGCTACTGGTAAGGCTATCAAAGACAGTGGATTTACTATTGCTACATCTGTTCCAGCTAACGCTAAATTTACAGACACGACTTATAATCCTGTCACAACAACTGCTAACGGCTTAATGCTTGCAACTGATAAGGTTAAATTAGACGGTATTGAAGCTGGAGCTAATAACTACACGTTACCTGCTGCTACTACAGCCGTTATGGGCGGGGTTAAGATTGGCGCAAATATCACTAATAACGGCGGTACAATTGCTGTTACTAAAGATAATGTTGTGGCGGCATTAGGGTATACTCCGCCTACTTCTGCTACTACAGTAACCAAAACTGAATTTACAGCAAGTAGCGCCAACTGGGGAACATTATTAAACGGCTACTATCCATTTACCTTGGCAGCTTCAGGAAAACACTTCCTTGGTATGTATCGTACTAATGGCAGTACCTACGAGAGTGTTATGGTAGACGTAGTTGAAAGTGGCAGTAATATCATAATCCAAAGTACGGAGAAGTTTGCCGGCTTTGTTCTGACGATTTGAGGTGAGGAAAAATGGGACTTGAAGGAATAGTAACAGTTGAAAAAATAAGAGCTGCAATTAACGCATCACTGTCAGGACTGAGTAATTCTAATGCAACGATTACTATAACAAAGAACGATGGTACAACGAGTACTATTACTATTAACAACGTAGCTAATGCGACTACCGCAACTACAGCAACAAAACTCGGGAGCAGCACGGTAGGCAGTGGCGTAAGGGCAATTTATCTTAATGCTGGTACGGCAACTGCGAGTAACAGTACTGTAGGTGACAGCACCACGCCGGTGTACTTAAAAGCTGGCACTATAACAGCTTGTAATACAAGTATTGGTTCCGGTTGGACTGTTTCAGAAGGGTCGGCAGGTTGGGCGCGAGAAAATTCCACTGGATTTACCATCCAGTGGTGGGTAGGCAATACTGATGCTACATATAGAAGTATTAATTTCCCCAGAAGCTTTTCAACTTTGTATTATGCGAATGTTATAGCAACAAGCAACTGCGAAACATTTGTTACAAGTGTTAGTAATACCAGTATTAGTTTTACCCTATGTAATGGTTACAATGATGATCTCTGGAGTGGTTCACAGCCTTGTAGACTTTATGCTTGTGGCTTGACTTAACTTATACCAAACGCTACATATCTTTGTCCTTGTCCGGGCGACCCAATGGTAAAACCATTGTTAGAGATAGCTGTTACAGTTACTTGGTTCTTATATAATTGTTCACCTTTATTGTTATTAGTTTGCATTACAACCTGAAACGCTGTTGTAAAAGTACGGGGGAATGTAGTTTGATCGCCCCACTGGATGGTAAATCCAGTGGAATTTTCTATAAGGAGAAATAAAAGTATGACCTATTTAATAAAATTTGACGAAAATGGCAGACGCAGTGACACTTACGTCGCCGAAGAAAAAACACAGGAACAAGTTACAGAACTGCTTGAAAAAGGGTTTGTATTAATTACAGAGGAAGATTATCAATTATTGGTCGGCAATGTGGACGGTAAAGAATATATACGCAACGCTGACGGTACTTATAGTGAATATACATCGCCTGAGCCTACATTGGAAGAACTTAAAGCTATCAAGCTGTCAGAGGTAGACGCTTGGACTGAAAGGAAAATCACAGGCGGTTTTATATCTGAATGCACTGGTGAGATAGTAAGATATGATAGCGATAAGGACACGCAGCTTACAGTGTCTAGTGATCTTAATACAATCAATTCAGCTCTAGATAAGTTTTCAGAACATTATCCAGAAGGTTATCCAATGCGTGGCTATCCAGAAGGTAGATTAGATAAAAGCGTATATTATTTAAGCGTAGAACAATTGATTAAGTGGAACGTAGATTTAGGTTTACACAGAGGGAAATGTAAGCAGCAAGGTTGGGAAAAACAGGCAGAGATAAAAGCAGCAAAAAGTAAAGAGGAATTGGATATAATCTATATTGAGTAAATTAGCAGGAAATAATAAAAAGATGTCGAATTTTGCTAATAAAGAATAAAATAGAAAAGGTGAATATCATAGATACTATAAAATTATCTTTAATTGTTCCTGTTTATGGTGTTGAAAAATATATTCATAAATTTTTAATATCACTGAGTAAAAATTTAATAGATGGCGTTGAAGCTATCCTTGTAGACGATGGTAGTAGAGATAATTGTGGCGCTATAATAGATGACTATCAGGCGAAGTATCCTAAGTTTGTAAAAGTCATACACAAAGAAAATGGCGGTGTAAGTACGGCTAGGAATGCAGGGGTGGCTATCGCAAAAGGTGAATATATTATTTTTACTGACCCGGATGACTATTTAGCGGATTCTTATGTTAAAGATATTTTGGCAGCAATAGAGGAATATAATTATCCTGATATGGTGTTTTTTGATTATATGACTGGCCATGCTGGAAATTTTAAGCTAAAAACAGTGTCATTTACTGAAGGTAATATTGACAAAGAAACATTTTTGGAAGAATTTGGTAATAATAAAATAGAATCTCAATTATGGTCTAAAGCGATACGTAAAGCCTTTTTTCATAGATATTCTTTTGAAAAAAGTGTTGGTTGTGGTGAGGATTATTTGTTACTTACTGATTTAATTTTAGACCTTAACTCTATAGTGTACATAAAAAAACCTTTATATTATTATGTGTTACGGCAAGATTCTTTAACTGGTAGTGCAAGTCCATCTGAAAAAATAAAAATGCTTGATATGTTTGTAGAACGATATAAAAGGTATAAAAAACTTGTAGATAATATAAGTATTGCTTCTGCTGCAAATTATGCTTATGGTATTTTAAGAAATGCGTCAATTGATGACTATAATAATGATGATATCGTTTATTGTGAAAAGTTTATAAAAAGTAATATTTGGGACATAATAACAGATAAAGGAAAGGATTTCAGTATTCAAAATAAAAAGCATTGCTTGTTCGTTTATTTAGGTATTGCAAAATATTATAATACATGGAAACGTAAATTTAAGAAATGAGCTCTATATTTAAAAGCGCACTTTTAAAAGTGCGCTTTTTTTATGAAATTTATAGCAG
>ERZ791659.1900-NODE-1900-length-9998-cov-9.26109_pt1 | contig 9998 bp, 8 predicted proteins | sample MGYA00510053_ERZ791659 | MGnify/ENA primary metagenome ERZ791659 (study PRJEB30046, sample SAMN00715192) | human gut metagenome | study: EMG produced TPA metagenomics assembly of the A metagenome-wide association study of gut microbiota in type 2... | reverse complement strand
ATTTGTAACTATGGCTTTCTGTTTAAATGATAGAGTAAGTTTTCTCTTCATTTCACCAATAATTTTGTCATAATATAAAAAATAGGAATTAACACAGAAGTTTTTTTTACTAAGGTGTTCATTCTTGACATATTTTAAACTCACCCTGCAAATTGTAGGAATTTAATCTCTACAGTGCACATCACTTAGACTTTCCATTTCCCATTTCATAACCATAGCCGTAACCATATTTATGACCATAGCCATAACCATACTTATGACCATAACCGTAGCCTACCTTTCTTGAATTCAAATCAATACTATTAATAACTGTAGCCAACTTATCGAACTTCTTCTGATCACGCAACACATTAATATACTGATACCCCAATTTCGGAGTTACATCCGCACGACACACATACACGCACATATCAGCCACACGACTAGCAATAGCAGTATCGGTTACTATAGCAATAGGAGCTGTATCCAAAATGACATAATCATAATGCTCCTTCAACTGAGCTACCACATCTTCCAGTACAGAGCGCGCCATCAACTCCGTAGGATTAGGAGGAATAGGACCACCTGGAAGGATATCCAAATTCGGACTAATATCCGAATGCTGTATCATATCAAAAAGGTTGGTATGTTCCGGATCAGCCAAATAATTGGTAATGCCTTCTGTACGATGGGACAGATTGAATACTTTATTCAATCCCGGCTTACGGATATCCAAACCCACGATGACTACTTTCTTACCCATATAGGCCAAACTGACAGCTGTATTTCCAGCTATGAAAGACTTACCCTCACCCGGCTGTGTGGATGTAAAAAGAATCACTTTTTGACTAGAACCGAGCATGAACAGCATATTAGTACGCAGGCCACGGAAAGCCTCCTCCATCATACCATTCTGATTCTCCTGAACCACAATAGCACCTTTTTCAGGCTTCTTACTTAAAGGAAGTTCACCCAAAATAGGAACATCCGTTATCTTCTCCACATCCTCAGCATTCTCTATCTTATACTTTAATAAATCCTTCAAATAAATGATACCTACAGGAATGCCTACCCCCAATACAAAGGCAGCCAGCAGAACGATCCTCTTTTTAGGGGAAACCGGCTTTTTACTAGGAAGAGCCGCTTTGATGATACGTCCGTTATTGGCAGTGGACGCCAAAGTTATCGCATTTTCCTCACGTTTCTGAAGTAACATGATGTAAAGTGTTGCCTTGATTTCCTGCTGACGGGAAATAGTAAGGAACTCCTTCTCTTGCTGCGGTGCACTGCTAATCCTACCTTCAAACTTTCGTGCCTGACGCTCCAGATTAGACTGCGCTATCTGCAACCCTCTCAATACACTATTCACGGTAGTCTGTACATTATGACGCATGGACTCGATGCCCGTATTGATATTGATTACCGCAGGATTGTTCTCGGAGGAGGTACGGAGCAAACGCTTACGCTCGATCAGCATCGTGTTATATTGATTAATGATGGAACCCAAGTTCTGGTCCTGTAATCCCACATTGGCGGGAATCACCTCGTTCGCATTCTTTGGGTTGTTCACATAGTTACGCAGAGATTCCACCAATCTCAACTGAGTGGCGTTTTCCGTCAGCTGCTGTTCGTACTTCGAACTCTCCTCCAAAGCCAGACGGGCGTCACTGGTCAAGTCAGTCAGTCCGGAACGTTGTTTGAAATCGGCAAGCTCTGTCTCGGCGGTACCCAACTCACGGTTGATGATACCGATACGCTCATCTATGAACTCGGCAGATTTCTGGGCTACCTCATTCTTCTCGTCATTCGCATCCAAGTTGTAGAAGTCGACCAGGCGGTTGATGAAGTCAATGCCCCGCTGTTTCACCGTATTCTGCAAGCTGATAGCGGCAATCGTGGTAGTCTTGGATGTAGGGTCTACAGACAAGTTTTCCACATAGTTTTCCGTCACATCCGTAGGAGAATTGACATAAGCCACCAAATTCATATCTTCTTCCAAAGGAGGAACAGAATCATTTTTAGTAAAACTGAATACTCCCACAGGAGTAGGGAAAACAGCCGGAATACTGTCAAAACTCATTTCTGCCTCATTATCCTCATCATCCAACGTATACTCCACTTTTACATCCAGCTTTCCTCCCGTGGTATATTTAAGATGAAGTTTAGCCCCGGTTTCCAGATTATCCGCCTCTTCGGGAGTCATATAGACTTTTACCGGAGTGGATTTATATAAAGGAGTGTTATAGCCAAAAAAACGCTTTTCACCTACAGAAATATAGAGATTCAGATCATTCACCACTTTTTTGATCAAGGTGCGGGATTTCAGAATCTCTACCTCATTATCGAAATTATTAGTCATAGAAAACATACCCAGGTCCTGAAGAGCACCCATAGGATTACCGGAACTTCCGCTTTTCTTGTCACCCTCTTTGATAAGTACCGCAGCGTCAATATTATAAACAGGAGCTTGAAACCTGAGATAAATAAAGGCACATACAATGCAGATCAATACACTGGCCACGAACCAAGGCCAATAAGCAAGATATTTGAAAAATAAAGCATAGAGGTCAATGTTCTCTTCACGTTGCTCACCGCTTGAGGAGCCATTCTTCTGATCGTCAGTCATATCAACAGTTTGTAATCAACAATTATAATAAGTTTGCTTATTTCAATATAGTTACCAAAAGACTTGCAAGAGATACCAGAATAGATGTAGCACTGATCCACATAGTGGTACTGCTACCGATATCAGAATTTTTCGCCTTCGTCTTATTGGGTGTCACATATAAAATATCATTCTGACGCAAATAATAATAAGGAGATACGACCAATTCAGCATTGTTCAGATTCAAATTGATGATTTCACGCCTGCCTTTCGCATCTTCACGGACCAGTTTAACATTATCACGTACACCATAAACGGTCATATCACCCGCCATAGCAAGTGCCTCAAGTATATTTACTTTCTCATTGCCCACAGTAAAAGTACCCGGACGGTTTACTTCTCCAAGCACTGAAATCTTGTAATTTGCCATACGGACGGTAACAATAGGATTCTCTTTCAGATAAGGTTGCAACCTCTCACGAATAAGATCCTCGGCCTCATTCTTTGTCAAGCCACCGACCGTTAACCGCCCGATGACGGGGAAATCAATCTCACCCTTATTATTTACCAAATATTGCTGGAGAGTGGGCTGAGTGGTAGTGTTGATATTAGTCAACGCTGCATTCAACGGAGTCTGCACCGTAAGATTGAACGGAGCCGCAGCCTGCGGATCACTTGTATTTACTGTAATGCTCAAAAGATCCTTGGGCATGATCTTCGCATCATACAATGGAAGATCCTCTCTATAGCTGTTTACCACCTCGGGATTTTGCATATAGGGTACATTCTTATAAGAAGTACAGCCTGCCAGCAAAGGAAGCAGCAGGACAAAAAATAATAGTTGTTTCAAAGTCTTCATATCAGTTTTTTCAGTTATTATTCAGTTATTTTCCAAATAGACGGGAAAGAAGACCAGTCTTGTGACTTCCCGAACCGGACGTCTCTTCGGCTCTGCGTATCAGATCGGTAAAAGTGAGCTTGTCATGGACCATCTCATAGATAGTCCCCCAGTCCGGAAGAGCCAAGGAAGAGCGCCTAAATTGCGGTCATCTATAAAAATATCGGCTTTAAGTTTGCGGGAGTAATGATTGTTGCGTTCCTTCTCCTCTTCTGGATAATCACGGTTGACAGCATAAAATTCAAGCCCACGTTCCCGGCAGAAGGAGACAGCCTCGTCTAACAAGTGCCCTTCACGTACAGTCCATAGAATCAGTTTATGATGCTCGTCACGCAATTTCTTCAAGGTCTCAATGGCAAAAGGGATTTCCCTGCCAATGGCAGGATACTTGTGTTCCACAATCGTACCATCAAAGTCTATGGCTATGGTCATTGTCTTTCAATATATAATTTAAATGTTAGCTGATTTCTTTTCCACTATCGGTTCCAATAGCTCTCTTGCAATAGTAACTTTAGCACATCCAAGAATATCGATTTTCACCACCAGACTAGTAGAACCGTCCACTTCACGATAAACATTTCCTTCCAGTCCCACCAATTTGCCACCGTTCACACGAACACGATCACCCAAATGCAAAGGACACGATTCAATAGTAACATGCTCTTCGGCATCATTGACCATCCGCATCAAGCTGTACATCTGATTATCGGGTATGATAGCTACGGGACGGCAACTACCTCGAGATGAACCGGCTATATTGACCATGAAACGCTTTATATAAGGAAGATAGACTATCTCTTTTCGTCTCAACCTATCCGTGCATCGGATGAAAAGAAGGGCAGGAAAGACGATGCGGTCTACCTTTTTACGTTTGCCGTCACGACGGACACTCATCTCCTGCTGAATAGCAACATAAACCTCATAGGATTTTTCACTATCGGACTGATTCTTCAAACGCTGTTGAAGTTTTTCTAGACATGATTTTTCGCTTTTGTTGTTAACAATGGCAACATACCAATGCTTTTCTTCCTCTTCTCTTCGGAATACGCCTACGGCGTCGTCGGTCTTTTGAACCGTCGTACTCAAAGTTTGCTTTGGCATATCTTTGCCTCTATTATTAACATCAATCATAGCGGAATAATCCACCTTAAAAAAGGACATACTCTTACGTAGAGAAAGTCTTTAGGCCGCAAAGGTATGGATTAATTTTCATTCTCGCAATTTCCATGCGGAAAACTGATTAAAAAAAACTTTTTTTTCCTACATTTCATCAAGAAGTAAAGCAAATTAAATTAAGATGACTTAAGTATATATTAATGGAAATCAGACATTTAAGAAAGCGAACTTTATCTTTGTAAAAATGCATCTAATTTTGAATATTCATTTCTTCCTACAACTCTTTATAGGAAAGCATACTATGCGTATTGTATATTTGGTAGTCTGTTAAGCTGAAAGGCAGATTTATATTGTGGTTTCCCAGTCTTATCCTAAAGGAAGATTAATAGACTTTTTTAGGTATTAAAGTAATATGGTTATTTATATAATGAGACCATTTCAAATAATAGATTGAAACGGTCTCGCTTTATTTTTACCAAAACTTATTATGTTCTTTGCTATACTCAAATCCGGCTGCTTTCAACTTCTTTATCAAGATGTCTTTGTCTACATTCATGTCATCACAAAGTTCATCCAAAGAAGTATAACTGTCACGCAACTTCATATTCACCACGCTGAAAAGCATCATTGGGTCATTAGGTAATTCCATATAAATATCTCCTTTTTAAAATCGGGTGCAAAGTTACAAAAAATCTCCTGTAAAACTAAAAGCTTACAGGAGATTTTCTAATGAGAAAAAGGATAATTTTTCCCTTCTTTCTATTATTTAGCTGTTAAACGGAAAGGAGCTTCTTTCTTTATCTTTAAACCATCTGCTGCATTCTCCACGTAATAAATGCCAGGAGCTTCTACCCGAAAAAATGTTTTGTCGATTTTTATATCTCCATTCCGGTAAGCAGCCACCCAATAACCAGTCCCAGCCGAAGGCACTTGCAGAACTTGAGCTACAGAATCATTACAAATTACTCTTATCTCTTTCTCTACATTGAATGATTCCATCCTTCCCTTTCTACTTGCAGGAAAAACGATATATTGATAGCTTGCATTGCTAGGTTCTTTTCCATGTCGGAGATACAAAGAAACCACCTCCCCTTCCACCGTAGCTGGACGATACATTTTCATAAAATCACACCAACGTCCGGTACGTTTGCCAGCTTCGGCAACAAGAGTATCTTTACCTATTACAATATACCCCGTATGATCATGGAAAAAGCGCAAATCATTTTGCATAAAGCACTCCCGATTCGTTATAGGTTTCCAAGCTCCTGATTGCCACACTTCCAACTCTCCTTTCTTCAATCGCTGGTCTATAGAAGTGGTAACGCACAGGGCAGAGTCCGATTGAATGCCAGTACCCAGGCAAACAACAAAATGATCTGTAAATAACCATGCTTTATAGGCTTTCAAACCATCACGATTCACTTCCATGGCTGCCATTCCACATTTACCATCACTCAGTCCACCCACCAGATCTGTCCGGTTATTCGAGTTCTGTCCTTTTGTGGTAGGCATCGGGGCATCATCCTCATAAGCTGTGACACCCGGTATCTTCCTCCAATCCCAAAAAGGAAATACATTCAGATATTCATCTCCGCGTACATAAAAATAAGTGGCACCATCTCCCAAATAATATCCTTTTAAATTATCTTCATTAATCAATTCCGTACCAATCACCCGATTGGAAGACATTTTAACCGTTCCCATCCAGTCCTTACTGCGATGTACCGTGTAATCGGAATCATCAAAATGTTTATGCCCTATCAATGGGTTTCCATGAGCAGGAAAATCCCCTAGCCCCAAATCGGCAGCAGCAAATGCCAGCCCATAGGCTTTATGAATCTGGGCATTATGAAAGAATTGACGCCCCAGCGAACTGATATCCATATATCTATTCCATATAATCCATCTATATCCCTCGTTTATTAAAGAAGTGAGAATATCCATTTGTTGTTTATCAAATTCATAGGTTGTCCCCTGAAATAGACGATAAAAGAAGCTCATGCCCGAAATATAAGCCAACCCGTAATTTCCAAATTGCTGCTGTGGTCCATGCTGGTGAAAACTCCAATCGTTCTTTATACCTTCTTCTCTTCCTAATACAATCTCGGATGCAATGGTATCCCGTGCCGCTTTTACCAGGTTTGCATCATTTTGCAACAGAGCACGCATCAATACATTACCTGCCAGCCATACCTTATTTTGCCCGGTCATGCCGAATTGTGCATTTTCCATCACCCCAATAGCCGCTTCCTTCTCTACTTCCGAAAGCTGATCTTCTAATAAAATAAAAGCGGCGCCCAATGTTTTGGGTATTCCTATCTGATTGTACCACCAATTTAAACACTTTAATTTAGCAGAGAACCAATAATTTAAGGCTTGATGAATAGTTCGTTTGATGGATTCTGACTGATAGTATTTTGTTTGCTTTGAATAATATAATTTGGATAGTTCCAAAATGCGCTCCGCGTGTTGTTTAGGTTCCCAACCGGAGCGTTTAGTATCCAAATAATTAATATCACTCCAAGAACCGTCTTCCTTCATCTTTGCCAAGTAATTCTCTATCTTATTCAAATCAAACGGATAACGTTGGTGAAGTTCTACCACTACCTGATCCGACATCTCGGTTTCCGGGGTAATCCGGATAAAATCGTTATATAATGAGTCCGTTCCTCCTGCACATGGAATCAAGATAGACTTATAATTCTTTTTTATACGATACAGTTCGTCGGTTCCAGTCGCATGGACACTCAAAACACCGCAAAGTAAACAACTGCACAATAATGCATATTTTACAATTCTGTTCATCATGATATTAATTAGATAGTATTACACATCTACAAATATAGAGCAAAAATCGTATATTCAATGCAAATTATACATTTAATAAAAAAGAATCCCATTGTAAACATCACATTTACAACGGGATTCCTAATATATTATATCGGTTTATTTTCCGAAATTATTTGACCTCTTCGAAGTCCGCGTCTTGTATATCTTCTTTACCATTAGCAGAAGAACCCTGATTAGCCTGTTGTCCCGCATCAGCACCCGGCCCTGCCTGAGCACCACCCTGTGCGCCACTCTGAGCATACATTTCAGCGCTTGCAGCCTGGAATGCTGCATTCAATTCAGCCATTGCAGTATCAATAGTAGCCAAATCCTGAGCCTTGTGAGCATCTTTCAGTTTCTGAAGCGCAGCTTCGATAGGAGCTTTCTTGTCAGCCGGCAACTTGTCACCCAAATCCTTCAACTGATTTTCTGTTGAGAAGATCAAGGAATCTGCTTGGTTCAATTTATCGATTTTTTCACGTTCTTTCTTATCTGCTTCTGCATTTGCTTCAGCTTCAGCCTTCATCTTTTCAATTTCGTCCTTGCTCAAACCGGATGAAGCTTCGATACGGATAGCTTGTTCCTTACCTGTTGCTTTGTCCTTTGCAGATACTTTCAAGATACCATTAGCGTCAATATCAAAAGTTACTTCAATCTGAGGCACACCACGACGAGCCGGAGCAATACCAGTCAAGTTGAACTGACCGATTGATTTGTTCTGCGAAGCCATCGGACGCTCACCCTGAAGTACGTGGATAGTAACTTCCGTCTGGTTATCGGCAGCCGTAGAGAATGTTTCACTCTTACGTGCCGGAATAGTAGTGTTGGCATCAATCAACTTAGTCATTACACCACCCAATGTCTCAATACCCATTGACAACGGAGTAACATCCAGCAATACCACACCCTTGATTTCGTCTGTCAAAACGGCACCCTGAACGGCAGCACCTACAGCTACTACTTCATCCGGATTTACACCTTTAGAAGGAGTCTTGCCAAAGAACTTCTCAACCAATTCCTGAACAGCCGGTATACGAGAAGAACCACCTACAAGGATTACTTCGTCAATATCTGAATTGCTCAAACCTGCATCGCTCATGGCTTTCTTACAAGGTTCAAGACAAGCTTGAATCAAGTTGTGAGCCAAAGCTTCGAATTTAGCACGAGTCAATGTTTTAACCAAGTGCTTAGGCATACCGTCTACCGGCATGATGTAAGGCAAGTTGATTTCAGTAGATGTAGAAGAAGACAATTCAATCTTAGCCTTTTCAGCAGCTTCTTTCAAACGTTGCATAGCCATCGGATCCTTTGTCAAGTCTGCACCTTCGTCATTCTTGAACTCCTGTACCAACCAGTCAATGATTACTTGGTCGAAGTCATCACCACCCAAGTGAGTATCACCGTTAGTAGAAAGCACTTCGAATACACCACCACCAAATTCAAGGATAGAGATATCGAATGTACCACCACCAAGGTCGAATACAGCAATCTTCATATCTTTGTGAGCCTTATCAAGACCGTAGGCCAAAGCAGCGGCAGTCGGTTCGTTCACGATACGTTTTACTTCCAAACCTGCAATCTGACCAGCTTCTTTAGTAGCCTGACGCTGAGAATCCGAGAAATATGCCGGAACGGTGATAACGGCTTCTGTTACTTCTTGTCCCAAATAGTCTTCAGCTGTCTTTTTCATCTTCTGAAGAATCATAGCTGAAATTTCCTGTGGAGTATAAAGACGTCCGTCAATATCTACACGCGGAGTATTATTGTCGCCTTTCACTACTTTGTAAGGCATACGTGCCACTTCTTTCTGCACCTGATCCCAATTTTCACCCATAAAACGTTTGATGGAGAAAATGGTGCGTTGTGCATTTGTGATTGCCTGGCGCTTTGCAGGATCACCAATTTTACGTTCACCACCATCAACAAATGCAACGATAGACGGAGTGGTGCGTTTACCTTCGCTATTAGCGATTACTACCGGTTCATTACCTTCAAATACAGAAACACATGAGTTTGTAGTTCCTAAGTCAATTCCAATAATCTTTCCCATAATTGTATATCTTTTATTTATTTGTTTTTCAATTAAACTATTTTGCGTGCGAATGGTTCACGGAGAGTTTCTTTTTTTCTTCGGTGCACCAACCGCACGACTTTTAGGAAACAAACCTTGTGCCAAAAAGAAGATACCGGGAGAAGATGACAGATTACTGACGAAATGGCAGAAAAGAGCGCAATATAGGCAGAAAAAGATGTCAAAATATATTGCGGACGCTTCTCCGGACGCTTCGCGAACACTTAATCTACTGTTATTCAATACGATAATGGTATGCGCGCGGACGCTTTGCGGACACTATCGCGGATTCCCCACCTATTATATAAGAAATAAAGAAAGAAACATAGAAAACTTAGGGTGAGCGTTTTGAACTTTTTTCCAAAAGAAAGCCCCCTTCCTCCCTTCAAAAGGGGAAAGCTGCGCAACATTCTCACCCTCCTCATAACAGAGAAAAAACAGTCAAGACATCATTGGAAAACAATGGCGGTAGTTTCCAAAAACAACGGCGGGGGGGTTGA
>ERZ791659.1885-NODE-1885-length-10067-cov-9.92309_pt1 | contig 10067 bp, 7 predicted proteins | sample MGYA00510053_ERZ791659 | MGnify/ENA primary metagenome ERZ791659 (study PRJEB30046, sample SAMN00715192) | human gut metagenome | study: EMG produced TPA metagenomics assembly of the A metagenome-wide association study of gut microbiota in type 2... | reverse complement strand
GGCCCGGCGCGCGCCGCTCTCACCGGCGTGGAGTTCTCCCACCACGCCGCACACAACGGTGACGACACCGCCGCCCGACACCTCGAACACGGTGTAGCCGTTGTCCTCGTTCAGGTAGATGATGTCCTCTACCGTGCCTTCCAGCCGTTCCAGCTCCTGCTCCATCGTCCCGCCTCCTCGTTTTGACACAACTATATATAGTATAGCGGTTTTGGGGGGATTTGTAAATACAACAAAAGCTCCCCCGAAGGGGAGCTGTAGGCGAGGTTTAATCCCCCACCCCATATGCATTTTCTTTCATCAGCCGATTGCGCACTGCAAAGTACGCCGGGATGAGGAAGAAGCAGGCAAAGAACCATGCCACAGGGTTGGCGATGCAGGCCGCAAAGTAGCCCCAGAGCGGCACGAACCAGAAGCCCACCATGGCACGGGCGACCATCTCGGCCACGCCCGCGAACATGGCAAGGCCGGAATAGCCCAGGCCCTGGATGGTGTAGCGGTAGATGATGAGGACGGCCAGCGGGATGTAGAACACGCTGTTCCAGAAGATGAAGCTGCGGGCATTCGCCATGATCTCCACCTCGCTGCTCTCGAGGAAGAGGCTGATGAGCGGCACATCCAGCACACGCAGGATGAGGAAGGATGCCACACTGTAGACGCAGCCAATTCCCAGCGCGGTATTGACGCCCCGGTCCACACGCTTGAGGTCGTGAGCGCCCATGTTCTGGCTGGCGTAGGTGGTCATGGCGGTGCCGATGCTCTCCAGCGGCACCGAGAGGAACTGGGCGGCCTTGCTGCCTGCGGTCTGCGCGGCCACGATGCTGCTGCCCAGACCGTTCACCGCGCCCTGCAGCACGACGCTGCCGATGGCGGTGATGCTGCACTGCAGGCCCATAGGGATGCCCATGTTGCAGAGCTTGAGGCAGTGGCTGGCGCTCAGACGGCCCTCTTCCCTGCTCCATTTCAGCTCCGGGTAGTGGCGGCCGATGTAGATGAGACTGCCGATGCCCGCCACCGCCTGACTGAACACGGTGGCGAAGGCCGCACCGAACGCCCCCATCCGGAAGATGAGGATACAGAGCAGGTCGAGGCCGATGTTCAGCACACTGGCCACCAGCAGGAAGTACAGTGGCCGCTTGCTGTCACCCAGCGCGCGCATGAGGGCGCTGGTGACGTTGTACAGCAGGGTGAAGGGGATGCCACAGAAGATGGTGCGGATGTAGATGTCCGCGATGTCGATGATGTTGTCGGGGGTGTTGGTCCAGACCAGCACCGCCCGGGTCAGGGCCACCGTCACCACCGTGAGCACGACGGCGAAAAAGAGGCTCAGCCAGACGGTATTGGCGGTGTAGCGCCGCATCTCTCTGTAATCCTTCGCGCCGAAGGTCCACGAGATGGGGATGGAGAAGCCGCAGGCGATGCCGTTGACGAAGCCCAGCACCAGATAGTTCAGGCCGCCCACGCTGCCCACCGCCGCCAGCGCATCCACGCCCACGAAGCGGCCCACGATGATGGTATCGGCCAGATTGTAGAACTGCTGGAACAGACTACCCAGCATCAGCGGCACCGCAAAGGCAAGGATGAGCTTGAGCGGGCTGCCCTGTGTCATGTCTTTTGTCATACAAAGCCCCTCCCCGGGCGGTCACTTAACATTTCTTTGCCAAATTTTTACCGACAAAAACGCCCTGCCGGACGAGGGGCAGGACGTTTTGCGTTTCATGAGTGGTATTATACTCAGCTCATCGTGATTTTGCAAGGGGTTTTGGGCAGATTTCTTCATACAACATTGCTATTTTCTATCGGTGGTTTTTGGTGATTGTGCGCAGGAGGCGGCAGGTCTGCCTGTAAGCAGGGCCCTCCTGCTGCACTCCCTCTCAGCCCACGCTCTCAACCTTCATAATCGAAATCCCATGCAGAGTCATAATATGCGGAGTCATAAAAGGGATCCCACCCCACAAATTATCGTCGCTGCTCCCTATCCATTTTCTTGTCTCCCAATTTCCTCTCAAATCCGGCGGCTGACTGTCCCTTATCCATTTTCTCGTCTCCCAATCTCCTCTCAAATCCGGCGGCTGACTGTCATCCTTGCCCGGCTTCCACACCAAGTCACCCTGACTGTCCGTTACCCATCCGCCTGTTTCCGGCTGCTGGGTGCTTATTTCCGGCTGCTGGACCGTGGTGAGGCTGTCCGGCGAGAGAGTCGTCGGCCCGCTGAGATCACCGACGGAGGAGGCCGGGTCGTCCTTCTTGCTGTCCTGCTTCCCGCCCATGAGCTTCACGATGTTACCGGTAAATGTCTTCCACACCGTCGGGTCGGAGGCGGGCTGCTTCGGCTGCTGGGCCGTGGTAAGGCTGTCCGGCGAGAGAGTCGTCAGCCCGCTGAGGTCACCGACGGTACCCGTTCCCGGCTGAGTCAGCCCGGGCTGTCCGCTCAGGGAGCCGCCTTTCAGACCGGAGAGGACCGTTCCCCATTGCTCTTTCTCCTGCTTGCGGCGGGCGATTGCCTCCTCCACCCGGGCGGTCTCCTGCGCTTTCTGCTCCTCATCGCCAACGCGGTACACAAGGATCAGTTCCTTGCCGCTTTGGCGCAGGACGGTCTCATCCGAGAATGTTTTTCTATCATATCCCGTCTGCCCGACAACCTGGAACCGATAAAGCCCCTCATGGGACAGCTCGAGTTCGAACGCACCATTCAAGCCGACCAAGTCTTTGATCCGGGCCAGCGGAATGACGGCCTCCATCTCCCGCCCTTCCCCATCAAGGAACCGGATGCGAAGCTCATGGACCTCCTTTGCAAGCTCCCGCAGCGAGTCGCCTGTCATCCGAAAGAGTGTGCCGTGGGCATCGAAGCTCAGGACCTTGTTGACCGGGTCATACTCCGCCGTGGCCACGTCACCAAGCTCCTGTGTGCCATCCAGATGGGTGATCACGCCGACGGTCTCGTACATCTGCTTCACACGGTCCGGCACCTCGCCGGCCTGCACGCTTGGAGCGTCGTCCTCGTCGTTCTCGGTATCATCGGGCTGTTCCGGCTTGTCCGGCTGTTCCGGCTTGTCCGGCTTGTCCGGCTGCTCCGGCTGGGAGGGCGTCCGCCGGTCGTAGCTATAGTCCTCCATCTTCTTCCCGTCGGGGTCGTAGCGGGTCAGACTACCGCCCGTCACCTTGTGGTCGTCGTCGGAGAGGGCGTCATTGGGGATCTCTCCGACTATGCCGCCGCCGATGGCCGCAGTTTCGCCGCCGGTGCTTGCGCCTGCCTTGGCCTCCACCTCAGCGTCGCCGGAGATGATGATGTGATTGGGATTGCTGGGCGGCGCATCCGGGTCTATCTCAGACCACGCACCCGCGCCGTCGCCGATGCCTGCCGCGCCGGGGCGGGGGTCGCCGCTGTAGCTGCCGCCCGTGGCCGACACCTTGCCGCCGGAAATCTCGATGTCGCGGCCCGGGCCGTACACACCGCCGCCGATACCGGCAGCACCCTCACCGCCCACGGCTTCTACCGTGCCGCCGGTGATCTCGATGTTTCCGGCACCGCTTTCGTAGCCACCGCCGATGCCTGCGCCGTCTTTGCCGCCTTCGGCGGTGAGGGAGCCTTTGGTGTCGTTGTCGTCCTTGATGGTCAGCTTGCCGGAGGACTCATTGCCATTCTTCTCGAAGCCCGCATTGTGGCTGCCGCTCTTCAGCTCGTTGGCGCCGTCCAGCTCGATGGCGGCATCGTGGTCACCCTGCACGGTGACGGCGGCTTTGCCCGCATCGACTGGGCTGTCATCGCTGCCGTCCCCCTCCTTCTTGCCGCTGACGTCGATCTTCAGGTCGTCGAAGGTGACGTCCACGTTGCCCTCGGAGGTGTCGATGGTGACGGTGTTCTTATCCGACTCGCCGGTGATGACGGTCTCCCCCTCATCCTTCTCGAAATCCTTTTCACCCTGCTTGACATTGTTATAGTTTCCGCTTTCATCGCTCGCACCTTTGACCGTAATGTCGCCGTCGGCGATGTCCCATGTTTTCGCATAGGCCGGGATGCCGGAGCTCACCACGATGCCCGCGATGACGGCGGCGGCCACGCCCCGCCGGAGTGCGCTCTTCAGTCTCATAGTACATCTCCTTTCGTTCTGTGTATCATGCAATGCCGTCGCTGCGGCTCAGAGGCTCTCCTTTGAGATGCTTATTTCTTTGGGCTGCCCCAAGTCCTCCGGTATCCAGAGCTTTATCTCACCCTGGGTATCCGGCAGGTCGTCCCAGTCGTCACCAAGGTCGGTATAGCTCCGCAGGTCACTCTCCAACAGATTGGTATACTTTGTGCCATCCGGGACGGTGGTTTCCAGCAGGAAAAGCCGTGGCTTATCCTCCTCGGGAGCGATGGCCTCAAATCGGGAAGCCAGCTGTTTCAGGGACTCCTCAAGCCCGATTCTCGGCGTTTCCGTTCTCGCAGGCTCGAGCCACCAATCCAAACTCGGGAGGTCGTCCCTTTTTTTCGCAAATTGGAAGCCCATCTCCCGCTCTTGTTTCAGTAATTCGTCGAGTTCACGTCTGAGTTCTTCACTCGTTTTTCGCTCTACCTCTTCATGTTCGTGGGTCAATATCAGCCGCTCCTGCGGCTCTGGCGTCTGCACCGGCACCCACTCCAGATAGCGCTCCGACAGGTCGTCCCGCGTTTCGCCGTCCAGCCGGAGGCTGATGTCCTCCTTGTTCTGCTTCAGCTCCACGTCAGCGTCCTCGCCCGCCGCGTCGGCCATCTTGTCCACGCTATAGTGGGTCATGGTGTCCTCATAGCGGAAGAAGATGTCCTCCACGCCGTCCTCCCGGAGACTGGAGATGTCGGTGGTGACGGTGGAGCGGGGAGCGGCGCTCTCAATAAGCACCACACCCCCCGGGGTGAGGACCTCTCCGGCGTCGCCGGCCTTTACGCTGCCGACCATGGGGTCGGTGCTCTCAATAATGGCCAAAGCAGAATCCCACCGCTGGATGGTGACCCGGCTGGAAAAGAAGCCGCCCACCACCATGCCGCCGGGCAGGGGTTCGGGAGCGTTCTCCTGTGCCGGGGGCGGGACGTCATCATCATCGTCGTCCTCGTCGTCGTCCGGCTGGGGCTTGGGGGTGGAGGTGTAGTCGTAGCCCATCCCCTCCATCACGGTGCCGTCCGCGTTCAGACGGGTCAGCCGTCCTCCCGTCACCTTATGTTCATCGTCAGAAAGGTTCTCCGTGGGTACTTCGCCGTAGCTGCCGCCGATGGCCGGGGCCTTGGCGTCCGTCATCTGGCTTCCCGCCTTGGCCGTCACCTCGGCGTCGCCGCAGATGTAGAGGTCTCCCGGGTTCGGGTCGTCGGTGTCGTCCGACGCGCGGCCTGCTCCGTCGCCGATGCCTGCCGCGTTGCTCCCGCCCTCAGCCTCGATGGTGCCGCCCCGGATGGTGATGTTGCTGCCGGTGCTCTCGATGCCGCCGCCGATGCCTGCGCCGCCGAAGCCGCCCTCAACGGTGAGGGAGCCGTCCTTGCCCTTGTCGTCCTTGATGGTCAGCGTTCCCTCCGACTCATGGCCGTTCTTTTCGAGGCCCGCATTGTAGTCGCCGCTCTTCAGCTCGTTGTCGCCGTCCAGCTCGATGGTCGCATCGTGGTCGCCCTGCACGGTGACGGCTGCTTTGCCCGCATCGACTGGGCCGTCACCGCTGACGTCCCCCTCGGCCTTGCCGCTGACGTCGATCTTCAGGTCGTCGAAGGTGACGCCCACGTTGCCCTTGGAGGTGTCGATGGTGACGGTGTTCTTATCCGACTCGCCAGTGATGACGGTGTTGGTGTCGTCCTTGTCGATGGTCTTGCCCTGTGTGACCCTGTTTGTGCCTTCGTCGCCCGCTTCCACGGTGATGTCGCCGTCGGCGATGTTCCACTGGATCGCATAGGCCGGGATGCCGGAACTCACCACGATGCCCGCGATGACGGCGGCGGCCACGCCCCGCCGGAGTGCGCTCTTCAGTCTCATAGTCCGTCCTCCTTTGGTCTGTTCGTCTTTTGAAGAATCAGCCTTTTTCGATACAAGCTTACCAAAAAATCCGGAGAATGTAAATAAAAACTGCGCGAATCGTGGTGTTTTTGGCGTGAATGGCGCAAAAAAGCCCTCCCGAGCGGGGAGGGCCATAGCCTGTCTTATTCAGAGTAGTGCGCCAAAAACTGCTTGGTGCGCTCCTCCCGGGGGTGGTCGATGAGCTGGCGGGCCGGGCCTTCCTCCACCACGACGCCGCCGTCCATGAACATGATGCGGTCGGCCACGTCCCGGGCGAAGTGCATCTCATGGGTGACGATGATCATGGTGGTCTTTCGGTCGGCGAGGTCCCGCAGGACACGGAGGACTTCGCCGGTCAGCTCCGGGTCAAGGGCGCTGGTGGGCTCATCGAAGCAGAGGATGTCCGGGTGGAGCGCCAGTGCGCGGGCGATGGCCACCCGCTGCTGCTGACCGCCGGAAAGCTGGTGGGGGTAGTGGCCTGCCCGCTCCGACAGGCCCATCTGGGCCAGCAGGTCACGGGCCTGTGCTTCCAGTTGGGCGTGGATGGCCTTTTTGTTGGCCTTGTAGTCAGGCTGCTCCTTTGCCAGAAGCTCCCCCGCCAGCATCACGTTTTCCAGCGCGGTGTACTGGGGGAAGAGGTTGAAGTTCTGGAACACGAGACCGAAGTGGAGGCGCTTTTTCCGTACCTCGCTCTCCCGCTGGGTGGCAGGGTCGGCGGCGTCCCACATGGTCTCGCCGTTCACCCTGATGACGCCGGTGTCGGGACGCTCAAGGAAATTCAGGCAGCGCAGCAGCGTCGTCTTGCCCGAGCCGGACGAGCCGATGATCGCCAGCGCCTCGCCCTGTTCCAGTGTGAGCGAGATGTCCTTGAGAACTTTCGTCTCGCCGAAATTCTTCCCGATGCCGGAGGCTTCGAGTAATGCCATAATTCAGTATCCTCCTTAACAGCGGAAATAGTCCATCTTTTTCTCGGCCCAGTCCAGCAGCAGGGTGAGTGCGCCGACAAAGACGAGGAAGAAAATCGCGGTGGAGAACAGCGGCCAGATAAGGCCCTTGGCGCTGTACTCCTTCGCCATCATGATGATCTCCTTGTTGGCGATGACATTCGCCAGCGAGGTATCCTTCACCAGCGTGATGACCTCGTTGCCCATCGGGGGCAGGATGCGCTTGACGACCTGCAGGAGCGTGACCTTGAAAAAGATCTGGCTCTTGGTCATGCCAAGCACCTGACCGGCCTCGGTCTGGCCTTTCGGCACAGCCTCGATGCCGCCGCGGTAAATTTCAGAGAAGTAGCAGGCGTAGTTGATGGCGAAAGCCACCACCGCCGCCACCAGACGGCCCGAAGAGCCGGAGGGCCAGGGGTTGGTCATACCCAGCAGGCCGGGGCCAAGGTAGATGACAATGATCTGGAGCATCAGCGGCGTACCGCGGATGACCCACACGAAGGTCTTGACGACGCCCCGCAGCGGTGCGCACCGGCTCATGGAGCCAAAGGCCACCACAAGGCCCAGCGGCAGCGAGAACAACAAGGTCAGAAAGAACAGCTCACAGTTGAGCGCGAATGCGCCGGTCAGACGCTCCAAAATCACAGTCACAGAATCACTACACCTATCCGTTTATAATGTAAGTTACTCAGCCAGAGTCAGGCCGTACTTGTCGGCCAGAGTCTGCATGGTGCCGTCAGCCTTCAGCTCGTCGAATGCATTGTCCACAGCCTCGGCCACGTCGCTGCCCTTGCGGAAGGCCACGCCGTACTCCTCGACGTTCAGCTCATCCACCATCTTGAGGTTTGCGTAATCGGTACCCTCGCCGATCATGGCAGAAGCCAGAGTCAGGTCGAGGACGGCGGCGTCAGCGGTACTGGCGGCGACTTCCATCAGGCAGTCGGTCTGAACAGCCTTGGAGATGAAATCAGCCTGAGACAGGTCGGCGTTCTCGGTGATGGTGGTCTCACCGGCAGAACCAGCCTCGGCCACCACGGTCTTGCCGATGAGGTCGGCGGTGGAGGTGTAGTCGGTGCCGTCCTTCACCACGACGACCTGGGCGTTCTTGACGTAGGGCTTGGTGCAGGCCATGTTCTCCTCGCGGTCATCGGTCAGGGTCAGGCCGTTCCAGATGCAGTCGATGCTCTTTGCAGCCAGCTCGGTCTCCTTGGTGTCCCAGTTGATCTCCACGAACTCCGGCTCGACACCCAGCTTCTCACAGACAGCGGTGGCCAGCTCGGTATCGAAACCGGTGAAGTTGCCGTCGGCGTCGGTGTAGTTCATCGGCTCATACACGGTGTAGCCGATGACCATCTTGCCGTTGGACTGGATGTAAGCCCGGTCGCTGTCAGCGGCCACGGAGCTTGCCGGGGCGGCAGAGGCGGCGGCAGAAGAAGCAGCCGTAGAAGTGGATGCAGAACCGCCGCAGGCGGCAAGGCTCAGTGCCATCGCACCGGCCAGAAAAGCAGATACCAGACGTTTCATATACAAATTCCTCCTTTAGAAGCCGTTTTCATAAGCATTGCACACCGCCTGAGCGGTCTTTTTGCTCGCATACTGCGTTGATTTCCCTTGCAATCCACCAAGGATTGCTGCGGAAAATTGCCTTGTCTGCGGGGCAAAAATCCTCGCCATTCGGCGTACCCCGCTTACGAAAACAGCTTCTCAGCAGAAGCGGCGCTTCGTTTTACCGCTTTACCATGCTAAATTGTTAAACTGTGACTATAGAATAGCGCGTTTTGCCCCGTTTTGCAAGAGGAAAACCGATTTTTTCGCGTTTTGCCCGCAGACCGCCCCTTTCCGATAGGGTTTTCGGTGTATTTGTACAAAGGACAAAAAGAAAACCGCCACCTCACGGTGACGGTCAGACTTTCCGTTCAATTTATAATGACGCATTCTCAAACGCATCCCCTGCGGCCTTTTGCAGGGCGTCGATGGAGATGGTGCAGAGGGCCGCGAGGTCGGCGTCCGAGCCGTCGGCAGGGATGTCCGCCACCTCTTTCTCAGTCTTGCCCTTGAGGTAGCTGCAATAGCCCTCGCTGTGCTCGTACCACTCCTTGCCGAGGCTGGATGCGTTCCGCATCCCGTAGCTGTCGCCCAGCTCAAGCTTGGAGCGGACGGTGTCCGGGGCGGTGACGCCGCCGTCTGCCGCGATGGTCAGCGCAGGCTCTGCCATGTCGCCGATGGCGCTGGTCACACGGCCATCGGCATCCAGCGTCAGGGCCACGACGGTAAGGTCAACTTCTGCGTTCACATCCTTGTCGTCGGTGGCGGTGATGTCCGAAGAGGCATTCTCCGCCTCCACGCCGAGGCTCACCCGGTCGCCCTTTGCCGCGCCGAGGGCGGCCGCATTCGTGCAGGCTTTCGCCACGGCGTCGCGGTACTTATCCACCCGGATGGTGCAGCCGGACAGCAGGTCGGCGTCCACAGCCTTGCCGTCCTTATCCGTTTCCAGCATGGATGCCTGCTCGGGCGTCATGCCGGTGAGGTAGTCGGCGAAGTCATCGGCCTGCTCGGCCCAGCCCTTTTTCAGCGAAGATGCCGCTGCCAGCGGGTAGTCGTCCCCTTTCTGGCGCTTGGTGCGGTAGTCGGTGGGCATGGTGACGACGCCTTTGCCGTCGGCGGTAACTTCCACTTCCAGCTCATCCAGCATCACGTCGGCCAGCTTGCCGTCCCCGTCCAGCAGGACGGCGGCGGCGATAGTATGGATGGTGCCGGTGCGGGCCTCATCGGAAGCCTCGGTCAGGATGCCGAGGCCGGTCTTCCAGCCGCCGGTCTGGGTGGTGCTGGCGCTGCCGGACGAGCCGGACATGGCGTTCGAATTGCTCATGCTGCCGGAATCGCTGCTGCCTTTGCGGCAGCCGGACAGCAGCAGTGCCGCCGCCACGGCACAGCTCAGAAGAGCTTTTTGTCTCTGTGTCATAAGCGTTACGCTCCCTTTCATCTCTTTGGGAGTAGTATAGCCCGACAGGAGTCTATTTATTTATGTATCTTTTTGTTGGAAACTGTGTTATACTTGTCCTGCGGCCTACCCCGCCCAGTTTTATTAAAGGAACCCGGGTTGCGGCTCCCCCCCGCCCCCTCCCCGCCG
>ERZ791659.1882-NODE-1882-length-10078-cov-3.28904_pt1 | contig 10078 bp, 5 predicted proteins | sample MGYA00510053_ERZ791659 | MGnify/ENA primary metagenome ERZ791659 (study PRJEB30046, sample SAMN00715192) | human gut metagenome | study: EMG produced TPA metagenomics assembly of the A metagenome-wide association study of gut microbiota in type 2... | reverse complement strand
CGATACATTTCACTTCTCCAGTAGTGAGAAACTTCTCATAATAGGAATTGTCGTCACCTCTAAAAATAAAAGACTCATTCTTATTCTTTTTGATTTTTCCTTCCTTAATAAGACGAGCTTTTTCATCTCTAATCTTTTCTAACAAAACAGATGCAGGTTCATCATTAGGATCTTGAGGTACTAGTTTTCCTTGTATAGCCCACTGAAGTATGCTATTCTTTAGCTGTTTACCATTCATATAGAAAAGATTAATCTAATTTAATTTCAAGACCCAACAACTTCTGTATTTCTGCTAGCGTTTTATCTATCTCATGATCAAGAGCTGCACGCTTTTTAAAATAATCAGCAAGCAATTCTGCAGGCGGCAAAATCTCTTCCTCATCTTTAGGAAATTTACATTGATCAAAATTACAATCAAGTGAAATCAAATCTTGAACAGAAAAGCAACGAGACTTCCCATTCCCATCTTCATTTACAATTTCTTTTCTATCATGCCACCACTCTCTAATTGGTTGACAATGTTCTAGTTTCATCGGTCGCGTCTTAGAAAAATGTTTATATCCTTCAGGCATATCAAGACGGTAAAACCAAGTTTCTTTAGTAGAATATCCTTCAGGAGCATCCTCTACCTTCTCGTTATTAAAAAAAAGAATATTTGTAGCAATACTTGTATAAGGAGAAAAAATGCTTCCAGGCAAACGAATTATAGTATGTAGATTAAAGTCCTTTAATAATTTCGTTTTAATTGCAAGTTTCGCTCCGTCAACACCAAACAAAAAACCATCAGGTACAATTACAGCCGCCCTGCCATTAGCTTTCAAACGATACATAATCAGTACCATAAATAAATCAGCCGTTTCACTACTACGCATATCTGAAGGAAAATTGCTCTTAACACTCGCTTCAGTGCTACCACCATATGGAGGATTCATTGCAATAACATCGACTCTATCACACCCTTTGAAATCTCCAACCCTTGTACTTAAAGAGTCACAATGAATTATATTGGGAGCTTCAATATCATGAACCAGAAGATTAGTAATAGATAAAAGATACGGCAATGGTTTCCACTCTTGCCCTATCACGGATGTTTGGAATAATTTAACATCATCTGTCGTTTTAACCTGCTTCTGCAAATGATTCAATGCAGATGTAAGGAAACCACCAGTCCCTGATGTAAAATCGCCAAAAGATTCTCCTAACTGGGGATTTAGTATTTCTACCATAAAATCAGTCAATGCACGAGGAGTGTAAAATTCTCCGGCATTTCCTGCCGACTGTAAGTCTTTCAGAATACCTTCATAGATATCACCAAATGTATGACGGTCCTCAACATCTGAAAAATCAATCTCATCTATAACATTAACCACCTGACGAAGTAAAATACCATTCTTCATGTACTGGTTAAGATCTGAGAAGATTTCTTTCACTATAGTTTTTCCTCTTGGAGTATCTTCATTAATTGGCAAGGCTTTAAGAGTAGGAAAAAGCTTTGCATTAACAAAGTCCAGCAAAGAATCTCCAGTAAGAGCTTTACCGTCTGCATTATCTACAGCCCAGTTTCTCCATCTTAACTCTTCCGGAATAATTGACTTAAAATCCTTTTTTTCACGACGACTTTTATATTCCCATGTTTCTTCCTGCGCATCGTAGACTTTCAAGAAAAACAACCAAACCATTTGTTCAATACGCTGTGCATCACCACTAATACCTGCGTCTTGACGCATTATGTTCTGTAATCGTTTTATTATATTATTAACTGCCATAAATTATGCTACATATAATTCGTTTTCTAAATCTTTAAGTGCTTTTTCAAACTTCTCCCATCCCCCAAACAATCTAACAATTTTCTGAGGTTTACCTATTGCATTGAAAGGTGGAGTATCAAGTATATCTTCATTCTCAAATTCCAAAATCCCTTTATCAGCGTATTTATCCAACAATGCCTCTAACACTTGTTTAGCCACACCTTCATATTTTGATAAATAATCTTTCTTTTTTACATTATTCGCACGTTCTTTTCGTGTAAGAGGCTGCTTATCAAAAGCCACATGACATATTATATCAAAAATATCTGCGTTAAGTAAATCTGGACGCTTTTCACGAACAGCATCAAGCAAAACATTGTACTCTTTTAGTTCATCAACAATAACTTTCTTCTTGTCAACTGCGGTCCAATTCTTTATAAATTCATCCAACGTAGCATATTTACCTCGGATATTCTTCCGTGTAAAATCCGTCAGACTCTCAGTTACCAAAGTATGTCCGTCAACACCTAGATAAGAAACTATTTCTGTGTTTATCTGAATATTTTGTCCGTTAATATAATACTTTTTGGGACCATATTCTCCTGAAGGTTCATGTGAGACTGTCCGTCGTGAATGATGCGAAGGATATGTTTTATTTTTATCGCTATCCAACTCTGGATCGCCATCAAATTCAGGGTCTTTAAACAATTGTGTTACATTTCTGAAATCAAGAATTTCAAAATGCCACTTACCTTTATCGGTACGCAAACGAGTTCCACGCCCCACAATCTGCTTAAACTCTGTCATAGACCCTATTTCTTTATCTATAACAATCAGTCCGCATGTTTTACAATCAACACCAGTAGAAAGCATTTCAGAAGTCGTTACAACTGTCGGATACGCCTGATCAGGATCAATAAAATTATCAAGCTGTCTCTTCCCGACATTCTCATCGCCAGTTATACGCATAATATAGCGGGAATCTTTTTTACACAAATCGGAGTTGTAGTTTACTAAAAGTTGTCGCATAGCTTCCGCCTCTTCTATATCTGTACAAAAAACGATAGATTTTGTCATTCGACCTATTCTATGAAGCATTTTGGTTATACGTCGAGCAACAATATCACGACGCTGCATAATAACTAATTCACGTCCAAATGTTTTTCGATTATAAAAACCAGCTTTTATAAGATTACCTTTTATATCCAATTCATCTTCTTCAGGTGTCCATCCTTGTAAATCGATATTTAAAAAAGAATTAGTGACTCTATATGGAGCTAAAAAACCATCTTCAATACCCTGTTTTAATGAATATGTATACAAAGGTTCATTGAAATAATCAAGATTATTAGCCCCCTCTTTCACTTTAGGAGTTGCAGTCATGCCAATCTGAGTTGCAGAAGAAAAATATTCTAAAACCTTTCGCCACTCCGATTCATCCTTAGCACTCCCACGATGACATTCGTCCACAAGAATCAAATCAAAAAAAGTTGGTTTAAACTCTCTAAAAGGATCTGGTATATTCTCATCATATGAAACCAATTGTTGATAGAGAGCCATATATATTTCAAAGGAAGAGTCCATATTCTTCTTTTGAATCTTTGTCATTACTTTTTTAAAAGGTTTAAAATCCTGCGTCATAGTCTGATCTATCAAGACATTTCTATCAGCAAGATATAAGACCCGCCTTTTTAGCCCGGACTTCGTTAATCGATGAATAATTTGAAAAGCCGTAAAAGTCTTTCCTGTGCCCGTCGCCATTACTAGTAATATCCTATTTTGTCCACGAGCAACAGCTTCAATCGTTCTGTTTATTGCAATTCGTTGATAATAACGGGGAATATTAGTATGAGCGTCCCAATAATAAGGTTCTTCAATAGCTTTTATTTCTTCCGATGTATAATTTTTAAAATCGTGCAAACGCTTTATCAATTCATCTGGAGTAGGAAACTTATCTAGACTTAGCTCAGTCTCCTTACCAGTAAGAAAATCGTGTTCAACAAAACCATCCCCATTAGAGCTGTAAGCAAAAGGTATATCTAAAATCTTTGCATAATCCATTGCCTGTTGTAATCCAGCCCCCACAGATTTACTGTTATCTTTTGCTTCAACAATAGCAATAGGATTATTAGGTGAACAATGTAACAAATAATCAGCCTTCTTTCCTTGCTTCCGAGCATGAACGTTTCCTTGGAATATTACTCGTCCATCGGTAAAGTAATACTCCATCTTTATGAGTTCTTTTTGCCATCCTGCCTTTTCTACGATAGCTGGAGTTATATAACGTAATTTTATATCTTCCTCTGTTAATGATTTCTTATCCATATTCCTAACACTAACTTCTCATAATATACATTATCGGAAGTTGCAAACTTAACCAAATTTATTAACACATGAAAACATACAAGGGATTTTTTACATAATTAATATGATATTATAGTACATAACATCGTTTTATAAACACCATATCGTGTATTTATAAAACAAAGATGTACTCTAAACGTTTATTGGTCATATCTTTAATAAAGTTTCCTTATTGTATATGACGGTGAGTATAATTCCCAATAATAATTCTTTCAATCAAAGTAGAATCTATCATTTTCTTCTTTTCTTAGAGAATCTTGCGACCAAAATTCCTGAGAAAAATCAATTGCTTCAAAAGGTTTGAAGCGTTCCTGTCCCAACCTTGGCAGTTTAGCCAACAAAGGATATTTAGTTATTAAATAAGAACCGGGCAAGTTCACTTTGTTAGTCATATTCGTAACAAGCCTATAAAACTCCGCTAATAATCGCGTTTTTTTAACTGTGTATAATTTGCTACATATTTCTTTAAATTTTGAATATGTATCAAATAAAGCACATAATTTTTCATGCGATACAATCAGGTACTTCACATCATTATCAGAAATGCAAATTAAAGTAGTCCCTAACCAAAATTCCAAGTTTGCGTTAAGCAGAGATATTATCGCACGTTCCTCGACATCAGGAAGTTGACAGTCTTTTAATAATTGTAACACATTATTAGCAGTTATGGCATCCCATGTCTCAGTAGGCATTATATAACTTTCCCAAAGTTTATAAAAAGTAGCTTTTGCATCTTGATAAGCACAATCCTCATTAGACAAATACCTTATAAGAGCATTCAACAAAGCCATCATTTCTAATTTATATAGGGTAGCATTAGCATGTTCTTCAAGCAAACCATTCTCCTCTCCAAAATCAGTTGCACATTGAAATGCCATTTCTACAAGGGATGGTTGAATATCAATTATTTTCTTTATACTACTATACATGTGTAATTTATCTTTTCCGCTAAATCCCTCAAGCAAATCTGACAAATCTCTCATAGAATCTAACCGTTCACATTCATAATAAATATACAATTCTAGCAAATCCCACAATTCAAAACGTGCCAGTTTATGATAATAGCATGACAATAAGACCAAAACATTTTCCTTTCCATCTCTAATCCACTGACATACACATTTCTTTAAATTCCCCCTCAACAATGCGTCTTCAAACTCCTGAATTGTTATATGTTCCGAAGGTAACTCCTGAATAAAATAATATTGGAAACACACAATAGATGCAATACTATAGGACTTTCTTCTATCACTACCCCCAAAAAGAACTGAAATAATATCTCTTGAAGAGTCCGCACAACTTGATGGTATTTTTTCATTTAAGCAATAAAATGGCGCACACTGACTAGGTCTGAATACTGTATCAAAGAACTTACAATCAGTACTTATCATAGAAAAAGAATCATAATCATAGTATTTCAATAATTTAAGCAAAACATAATCCTCCATATTAATATAGGCTTTCCTACGTAAATTACGATTCACTTTCAGATCCTTAATCAACAAGTTCATATATGTTTTCACTTCACGTAATGTGGGAAGATACTTCTGCACATTGATAAACTTAAAAGGATCTTGCTTCAAACCATATTTTTTCAAAGAATTACATATCAACTTTCCTAATATGTCTCCCGATACAGGCTGTAAAGGATGATAAATATTAATCATTTTCTTTACAAATTCCCGTCCACCAATATCTTTCAATTGATTATTTACATATACTTCATCAAAAGCTAATACAAACACTAAGTATGGTAAATCTGCAACATTTCTAATCAAACTTAAAACCAGCTTTATATCATCTCTTTCAAGACGATCAACATCATCAATAAAAACAAATATTTGCCGACCGTTTTTTTGCAGATTCTCTCTTACAGCTTCAAAGGTAATATCTAATGAATTACTTCCAAATAATCTTTGAAAAAAGAATGTCAACAATGACATAATACTTATATCACCCGACTGTTTAATCTTCATAACATAACGATGAAACAGACGTTTATCTCCACTTAACATAGGTTCGAGAGTGTTAAAGAACGCATCAATCACATTACCATTCACACATTTCCACGGATGAAAGAAGAAAGCATCACGCTTCTCCATACACACCTCATGATACATATTATTTAAAAACCAACTCTTGCCAGTCCCCCAACTTCCAGTGACCGCTACTCCTATTGCACTTTTTGAACATGGATTATCTATCAAATGTTCTACCAGTTTCCTTACTTCACTTTTCTTATTCAACAAATCATCGCAATCCACCTCATCTGAGAAAATCTCAAGCTTAACATCATGTGATTGTTCTATTGTATTTCCATTTTCAGTAATCCCCAGTATAAACCAAATACCGAAACCTACAAACGCACAAACAAATAGATCAGAATACTTTATATATTGATATCCACTAAATGCTGTAAAAATATCAGTTTGTGTACATCGTGAATATATATAAAGTATAACAAAACCTATATAAAGATACAGAAGCAGTTTATGATGTGATTCAGATTTACGCCATATATCTAATTTATCACGACATCCAACAAGAAACAACAAAGATAACACTACGTATAATACTACAAGGATATCATTCAAGACAGAACTATCTATCTTTCCAAACAATTTGTTTCCCACATAATCATTCCATAACCATATAATAAAATCACGCATTAACACAATTAGTCCAACTGCCAATAACAACTGAACAACATTTCGCCATATTTTTCTACCAACATTCATTCTACCAATAAATTATTCATACAAAGTTAATAAATAGAGACAATAAAACAACAGTATAACCAACCATACACTAAAAAAATAAAGCAGACTTTCATTTGAATTAAACTATTTCTTGTTATCCTTGCCTAAACATAGGCATTAAAAAAACGATAATATAGATGTTGAAATAAAAGAGAAGGAAAACCGTAGACATGTCGGACGCAAATTACAAAGGATTCGTGTGTATTTAGGCATGAAACAAGAAGCGTTGGCTGCCGATCTCGGTGTTAACCAGCAGATCATTTCAAAAATAAAAAAGCAAGAGAAAATAGACGAAGGATTTCTAAAAAGAATTGCTGAAGTATAGGAAATATCTGAGGAAGTCATTAAAGACTTTGATGTCGAAAAGATAATTTTCAATATTAATCATCACAATTATAAAGATGCAAATATCTCTGAAGGTGCTACTATATACGCCTTCGTTCAACAAATAAATTCACTTGAGAAAATAGTGGAATTGTATGAACGCTTATTGAAAAGTGAACAAGATAAAATTGAACTCCTAAAAAAATATGCGAAATAATCACTGCTATATTCAGCAATTTAATATATAAGAAAATGGAAACAATAGATAGCATAAAAGCAAATCATCTCCACCTTGGGAAAAAGATAGAACGTGTACACAGACTCCGTGGAATGACTCAAACAGAGTTAGGCAAATTATTAGGGATATGAGTTGAGTATCCCTAAATTATCAAATACTGATAAGAAATCATAGATACACATATTATTGAGATGCTTTCTCAAAACTTATACTGACACAGAGAAATTAATATAGCTCAAAAAACACCTATTACATACAAATAATATTCGTCCAAACGTTTCCCATTCCCAAAATAAAGCCCTACTTTTGTGAAGAATATTTTCCCGTAAATTAACGTATTAACAATAATATCTCACAAATAAAATAAACCCTACAAGATGAAAGAAGAATCCGACAGCCCGTCTGTCCCCTACAATTTCTCCCGGTGTTTCAACGACCAATGTCCGCAAGCCTCGAAATGCTTACGCCACGTAGTTACGCAAGATAAAACAGCCGATTACCTTTATATCTCCATCGTTAATCCGGCACGTTATCCTGCGGATGGAAACCAATGCGAATGTTTCAAGACTGCCGTCAAAGTTCATATGGCGTGGGGACTAAAACGGTTGCTCGACAGAATCCCTTATGAAGATGCGGTCAGTATCAGAATACAATTGGTGGGGCACTATGGGAAAACAGGATATTACAGGTTTTATCGCGGAGAACGGGGGCTTATGCCTAAAGACCAAGCCTATATCAGACAACTATTCCGTAACAAAGGGATAAAAGAAGAACCAACTTACCAACGCTACACAGAAGAATATATTTGGTGAGTTGCTGTCATCTGTCACAGTTTAGGGGTTAATAGTTTAGTAATGAACCGATAAGACTGTGACAGCAAGAGGTGACGGCAGGGTGATGGCATTTTTGCCGTCACCTGGTTATTAATCTTACAACATGATAGAGTGTACCGCTACGCGTATGTTTGGAAGGGATTTCTTGCTTTTTCAGTATTCTTCCGAAAGAATTAACCCTCTTGACAGACATCGGGATTGAACTGCCTTTTTGAATATCTTCCATAATCTCTGCCGGAGACAGCCACTCCCCTTCCTCAGCCTGTGCAGCACGGAAATAACGGAAGAAAAGTTGTTCTTCCGGCGGAACTAGTTCAAATTCACGGTTGTTTTCCACCATAATCTTTTCTTCCTCCTGGTCGAACCAATAACGTTCGCCATGCTCCAATTCGTACATGGCTTGTGCATAAAGCTGCTCATAGTCTATCGGACGGTTGGTATCAATTACTCCGGTCACTTCGATGCAAATAAAACGACGGCTGCCGGAAGGGTCGGTCAACAGGTCTTTCTGATTACTTGTGGCTATGAATGAGGCATAACGGCGCATTTCGAGCACGGCACTGCCATGAGGTTTCTTCACATTCAACACAGGCTTTTGCAGAATATGTTTCAGGAAACCTTGTTGCGTCGAACTCACCTGATCAAATTCATCAATATTGATGAGCGCAAAACGATTGAGGTAAAGTTCGGCATCTTTCTTTCGGGAGAAATCAATGCTGTCGGTATAGTAGGAACGTTCGGAAGGGGGCATTATGCTCCGGCAAAAGGTGGATTTGCGTGTCCCTTGCGGCCCGACAAGTAAGGGCGAAACACTGTTTGCATACTTTTTGTTGCTTCCTTTCCAATGAGAAACCATGTTGAGGAACCAACGGTGGAATAAATCCATCCAATACGGATTCTTACAGGGAACGGTGGCTGCCAATGCACGGATACGATCTTTGCCGTCCCATACCGGAAGCCGGTAGAGAAAATCTTCCAACGGGTTGAATACAGGCACGCGGTTGGAGTAGATATAACGGCTGATGTCCCTGTCCCACAACGGAATACCTTCCATTTGCGCATCCAGGGCAATGCTGTTCAGTGCACGTTTGTCGAGAGGATTGAAGCGGAAACGGAAAGAAAGCCTTTCACGATATTCCACCTCGCCGATTTGGGTGTTATGGCGGAATTCATAGCGGCGTTTCATGAATTCTTCGGTTTGCAAAGCGAGTTGTTGCTCTTTGCTCAGGCTGATATTCTTGCCGAAACCTTTGCACTCGGTATATATATTGCCAATCATTTGACGGATAAGCGCTTCCTGTTTATACATATAGAAGTGGAAAACGGTACGTTTCACGACTTCTTCTTGCAGAAGTCCCGAAGCAAAACAGTTTTTAGCCAGTTGGACGACTAAAGGATGCCATGTATCTTCGCGCAATTCAAGTCCCGCTTCCCTGAGATCGGCGTATGCTTTCCGCAAAGCGGCTTCGAAAAGCATCAGGAAGGCATTTTCCGCATCATATCCCGGTACGGCACGGGTCAATGGAGATTTCTCTGCTTGAACCGCTTCCCGGAAAGTGGTTTCTTCGGGCATTGATGACGGTTGGGAGAGATAAAACTGGACTGAATCCGGACGGTAGATGATGTCCGGGTCGTGGGATAAGCGCGAATATTGTTCCAGAGTCGGTTCTTTGGGAAGTATATCGAACGGGATTTGGGGCTGATAACATTTCACAGCTAGTCGATAGGCGTGGGCGTGGAATAGTTCCGCTTCTTCCCGTGTTTTGGGAAGGGAGTTGTCCGGCCGGGTGAAGGTAGTCCATATTTTCACCG
>ERZ791659.1876-NODE-1876-length-10104-cov-1.82834_pt1 | contig 10104 bp, 10 predicted proteins | sample MGYA00510053_ERZ791659 | MGnify/ENA primary metagenome ERZ791659 (study PRJEB30046, sample SAMN00715192) | human gut metagenome | study: EMG produced TPA metagenomics assembly of the A metagenome-wide association study of gut microbiota in type 2... | reverse complement strand
CCACAAAGCAACTTTCCCTAAATTCCCAATTTCTAATTTGGCACTTATTCCCATTGCTTTAAAAATTCTTGCTATGGTAGAAAATGTTAGATTCTTTCCACTCTCTATACGAGAAATTTGTGCTCTTTGTACACCGATTAAACTACCAAGTTCTTCTTGTGTCATATTCTTTGATAGCCTGGCCTGTTTGATCGCTTCACCAATGAAGTGAGAATGCACATCAGTTTGCAAATCAACTTCATATTTGTCTCGCTTAGGAGTACCTTTTTTCCCTATATATTTGTCCTCAATTTCTCCGAGGGTATAAAATTTGTTATCTTTCATATTCACTATTTTTTAGAGTTGAAATATTCTTTTCTTATTTCTTGGGCTTTTGTTATTTCTTTTGATGGAGTCTTTTGAGTTTTTTTGATAAATCCGTGTGTTGCAATCACTAAAGTATCTATATTACTCGTCTTATCCCAAAAAGCTAACAAGCGGTATTGAGCATTATTATATCTTGTTCTAAATTCTCATATATCTGTATCATCCAGCTTTTTAAAGAGCTCGGGGTCTATAGTATATGTAGATTTACGGATGTTATAAATGATCTTCTCCCGAATTTTAGAATTTAGTCCCTCAAGGAAATCACTCGCTTCAGATGATAATATCACATTAAATTTAGCCTTGGTTTCCATTACTTTATTTTGATACAAAGATAAAGAAATAGTTCCATATGAAGAAACATTTTGAGGGAAAAAGCATTAGCACTCAAATCTGAAACTGAAACAAGTTTAGTATTATCTCAGTACAGTCGTTTTGTCGTGTTATAAACATCGAGGTAATCATTTCCTCAGTTGTATTACGCAGTTGTTTGCTACGGATTTAAAGCCAAATATTTTTTGATTAATGGTAAATCGCGTATAAGTTGGTTTGTGTTGTAGAAAAGAATCTGGTTTGATTTTGTATATTTGGATAAATGTGTTACTTTTGTTATCAAAGAAGATTTTTATGACAGCAAACGAATGTATAAATACGTTTTCTAATCATCTTTTTTGGGATGTACACAAAGAAGATATTGATATTGACAGGCATTCTAAATATATAATAAAAAGAGTGTTGGAATATGGTGTCTGGAATGATTGGATGGTATTACGTATTTATTATGGTTTACCTCGAATCGTAGAAGAAGTAAAAAAGATGAGAGATTTGGAACCCCGTGCTTTAGCTTATATTGCTTCCATTTCGAATACTCCTAAAGAAGAATTCAGATGTTACACTTATCAACACTCGATACCACAACACTGGAACTTCTAAGGAAGTTACAGAGTATCCCCGCATTATGTAAAACTCGCTTGGTGGGAGGCACTGCTTTAGCTTTGCAAATAGGACATCGGAAATCTATAGATTTAGATTTTTTTGGTAAAATAGAGGTGGAAAAGGATGAACTTGTAATAGCATTGGAACAAATAGGTGCTTTGACAGTATTGAAAGAATCTCCTCGTATTCATATTTATTTGTTGAACAATGTTAAGATTGATATTGTAGATTATCAATATTCATGGGTTGATGATGTAGTAGTAAAACAAGGAATTCGGATGGCGAGTTTAAAAGATATAGCAGCAATGAAAGTTACAGCTATTATTGGGAGGGGGACTAAAAAGGATTTTGTTGATATTGCTTTCTTATTGCGGTATTTCTCTATGAATGATATATTGGATTTTTACTCTCAAAAGTATCCGGATGGGTCTATTTTTATGGCAATGAAAAGTTTAGCATATTTTGATGATGCTGAAGAGGACATAATGCCGTATATGTTAACTGATATAACGTGGGAAAATATTAAGCAACAGATATTGTCTAATATTTTTTGATAATAATTAATAATATACTTTCGATAATAAAAACGTAAAGCGGCATGTCTATTTTCCGAAGACATGCCGCTTTACATTTTATAGCTCTCCTTTGACGAACTATGTCAGTTTTACCACTCCCGTAACTTGATCCAGTGCTCCGGGAACCAATTCGTATCCCATCGCATAAGGTTCCGGAATTTCCGGGTTGGTAAGTCCGAATTCACGGATTGATTTGAATCCGAAGCGGTGATAATACTCAGGATCGCCACAAAGGAACGCTGCTTTGTATCCCAACTCGCGTCCCCGTCTGAGACCTTCTTTCATTAATGCGGAACCCACACCGTGGTCTCTATATTCCAATAACACGGATAGGGGGGCCACTAATAAAGATTCGAATTTGCTCCCGTCTTCCTGTATGACATACATCCGGGTGAGCAGAATATGGCCGATTAATTTTCCATTCAGTTCGGCTACTAATCCTAATTCGGGGATGTAGTTTTCACTGTTCCACAGATTTACGGTGAAGTCCTGTTCATCGCCGTCGGCTACTTTGGCAGTCTGGAAGGCGGTTTGTATTAAGTGGTATAACTCGTGCCGGTCTTGCTTGGTTTCTTGTCTGATAACTATAATTTCTTTCTTTTCCATTGTTTTTTTATTTAATTTCCACCAGATACTGTCTGCTGATTCTTTAAACTGCTTCATCTTGCTTTTCTGCAATACATATTGGGAAGCGATATTGTCTTTTTCGGTTTCTGCTATGACGGATTGTACCCCTGCAATGTCGAAAGCCCATTTACATAAGGCTTTCAGAGCTTCGGTCATATAACCGTGGTTCCGGTAGGAAGCATATATCCCGTAACCGACTTCGACGCTGCCTTCCGCATCGGGGAGGTTTTTGAAACAGGCGGAGCCGATGGCTTTGTTTTCTGATTTCAAGATGATCTGCCAGTTGGTCAGCAGGAGAAAGTTTTCGGGATGCTTGCCGGCAAGCTGATATTGACCGGTCATAGCCTGACGGGTATGCGGATCAAGTGTTTCGTTGGAAGGAGTCAGCCTTAAGGCGTTTTCCATAAAGTGTACTCCATTCAGAAGCAGGGCGAACTGCTCCGAATCGAGTGGTATGATTCTTAAACGTTTTGTTTCTATCATATGATTTCTGTTGATAAAATGTTGAGTAAATAGGAGATGATCTCATGATTTGTCTCCGTTAAAAAAAATAAGAATAGGATTCCTGTCCGGATAGAATATGCCGGATTTTACAAAGGGGGGATAGCCAGATGAGTAGTGAGAACTACAGGCTATTTAGCACACCAATATATTGGAAGATGAAGGATTTGTTTTCAAAAAATGTTTTTTATTTCGTTGCCAAATATAGAACTTTAAATTTAAATATTGCATCTTTAGCTGAAAATAAAGACGATAACTCCTGTTATCACTACATAGGCCAGTGCATAGGGGATGGCTGCTTTTAGGATTTCTCCCTCTTTTCCCTGCTGGTTGCTTGCCGAGGTAGCGATAGCGATGCTTTGGGGAGATATGATTTTACCTCCTGTCGCACCGACCGTATTGGCGGCCGACAACCAGTCCGGACTCACGTTGATGTGTCCGGCGACGCTGGCTTGCAGCTTTCCGAAAAGGATATTCGATGAGGTATCACTGCCGGTGATGAAAGTACCGAGACATCCGATGACGGGGGCAAAAAGCGGATAAAGGCTTCCGGTAGCAGTAGCCAGGGCAGTGGCGATTACGGCAATCATTCCTGCCGTATCCATGATGGTGGAAAGGCCGACAAGGCAGATGACCGTGATGAACGTTTTCTTCAATTGCTTCACCGTATGCCAAAGTACGGTGAACATCTCTTTGACTCCGGCACCTTGTATGAGCCCTCCAATAAACGTGCCTATGAAGAGAAGTACTCCTGCATGGGTGAGCCACGAGATGGTATAGTTTAGGGTCGAGTCCCCGACAGGCAGGCTGATGCGGGTGACCCAGTTATTTTCGAGTGTATGGCGCAGGCCGGGAAACAGAGGACTGGTCAGTATGATCAACAAGAGGATGAGCAGGTAGATGCTCCAGGCGTTGAGAATATCTTTCGTCCGCAGAGGGTTCTTGCGGTTTCTTCTTTCGGGGCGGTGAGCTTTCCGTAGATGACGATCACGATGATCGAAAGAATACTTCCGATAATGGCCGGTGATTCGGCACCCATGTAGCGTGCGGCCATGTACTGGCTGGTCAGGGAGACGCCTCCTACCAATAGTGCTAAGAATAAATTCTTCGGAAGTGATTTCAACTTCGGATCGGTGAGGAACAGCAAAACCAATGGGATGAGGAACATGAGTACGGATAGCTGTAATACGACATTGGTACTCAGGTTCTGCACATCGAGGCTGGTTTCTTTGGCCAATACGAGTACAGGGGTACCGATAGCACCGAATGCCGTAGCAACGCTGTTGGCTATCAGGCTCACTACTGCGGAGAACACGGGCTTGAATCCGAGACTGATCAGGATGGCGGCAGGGATAGCTACGGCTGTCCCGAAACCGGCCATTGCTTCCAGCAATCCACCGAAGCCCCAAGTCAACAGTAACACTTGAATGCTCTTGTCTGTGGAGATGGAGGTGAATTGTTGCTTGATGATTTCCATCTTCCGGGTTTTCAATAATACGTTATAGCTGAAAATAGCCATCACGATGATAATCAGAATAGGAGAAACCGCTTTCAACGCTCCGTACAGGAAGGAGCAGGCGAGATCGTCTATTGCAAAATGAAAGCCGAAAAGGGCGATTAGCATGGTCACTATGAGAGAGATGACACTGCTTCTGTCGCCCGGCATCTTAAAAAAAGCCATCAATACAATAAGAAGCAGAACCGGAACAATAGCAAGAATCAGTGTCATAATCGTCAGTTTAAGTTATGTATGTATAACAAAACTAACAGGTGTTTTGACTGTCCGGCCGGTCGTTTTTTATGATTTTATTTCAAAAAGTACAGAAATATTTATATCAGAGGTATAAAAGGTATGAGAAGAGCCGGACCAGGTTTCATCATGAACCCTGTCCGGCTCTTTGCTGTATATATCTATATGAATAGAAGGGTTCTTCCTGCTATTTACCGGATGGCTTTTTGGAATCCAGTATTTTCTGCAATTGCTTTAAGTTTGCTTTTGCGGCATCATTACCCATATGGGCAGCCTGTGTGAAGGCGGCGATGGATTGGTTGATGTTGCCGTTGAGGAAATCATACACTCCGCTGTTGTTGATGTATTCGGCTGTCTGCTTGTTGGCCTTTTCCATAAATTTCACGGCTGTTTTCAGATCCTTCTTGGTCAGTGCCACGGCGGCGGCATTCAAGTTGGCTACTTCATCGTCGGGGTATATACGTACGGCAACATCGAATACGTTTACAAAATCGTCACTGCCTTTCGGATAGCTGTTGGCTACTTGGTACATTTCGTTCAGGCTCAGATACTTCGGATTGGTTTTGATGACAATACGGCCTTGTTCCACATCGAAGTTGACTACCGTATAATCTATCTTGCAGTTCACTTTGCGCAATCCCGGATAAATCTCTTTCAGCATAGTGCGATAAGGAGTTCCGCCGCCTACGTGCATGATCTCTTTTTTGCGGAGGGCATCATCACCGGTATTTTTGATGATGTGGATGAAGGTCTCTTTATCTTTCATGGAAGAGGTTTCCAAAGCCTTTATCAATCCGTCCCAGTTTTCACCTCCAAAAGATACCTTATAGAGATTGGCCGGTACTTTTTCATTTGCGGTGAGATAGGCTTTCAGCGCTTCGGCACGTTTTTGCGAAAGTTGTTCGTTGAATTTCAACGGGCCTTCGGGCGAAGCAAATCCTTCGATGCTGATGCCGGTGATGGTGAGATTCCGGTCATTCTGAACCTTGCCGAACATAGAACGTATGTTCATCAGTTCTTGGTGATTATTCATAAAGTCGGTCAGTATCACCGATTTGCTTACAGGAAAGTCCAGATGGGCTTCGTACTGTTCGCTACGCTCTTTTACTATTTCTACCGGTGGTTGGATGTAAGCTACGATCGGTGACATGGCTGCCAGTCGTTTGGCTTCGGTAGATACGCTGTTGGTGATCAGTTCCTGGGCAATCATCTCTTCATTATTGCCGCAACCGCAAAGATTCTCGACAAGATTGAGCGAGGCATTCTCCATCCACGACTGGTAGGGGATGACTTGGGTATAGTTCAGTACTTCTCTTTTATCGTAGGGGATGACGATGGCCGTAGGAGCTTCGTGTTCGATGGCTAAACTGCGAACGTAAGCTTTCTGACGGCGGCGGCCGTTAATTATGATGTCTTGCAGAGGGACATTGTGTTGTCCGTCTGTCAATAGCGGTGTAAGAGTCAGTGAGCGTTGGGGGCTGACGGTCAGATTCTTCATGTCGATCGTCATGTCTATGTATAGAGAATTGCCCTGTTGCCATAGCGATACGCCCGACAGGCTGATGGCGTCATTATAAAGTTTTTGGGCACTGGCAGGAAGCGCGATGACAAGGGCCAGCAGAATATAGATAACTTTTCTTTTCATTGTTATAATTGGTTTATGGGTTGGTTGTTTATTTGAAAGTATAAATGAAGCTAAGGCCTATTTTGGTAGGTCCGAAGTAGTCTTTGGTATTATGGTCGATCTTGCGGCCGTCGTCTCCCGGTTCGTATTTGTCATATTTGATGTGGGCATATCCCACTCCGATGGTAGCTTCCATGCTCCAACGTTTTTTCAATATCCACTGATAACCGTAAGAGATGCCGGCACCGTAGATTTTACCGTCATACCGGTCGTGTCCCAAACCGAACATATTTAGGTTGCTGATGTCTGCATCGGCATAGTGTCCGTGCAGGCCGAAGAAGCTGCCATTGAACCGTTCGCAGAGCCAGTAACGCAGTTCGGGCTGTACGAGCCAGTGTTTCAATTGCTTGTTATCCGAAAACTTCCAGGGGTTGTAGTTTCCCGAAATGTCGAGGGTTAATTTTTTAGCCAATCCTATTTCAAGTCCCAGATTCGGAGTACTTGTGGCCCAATAGAGGGCATTGGTTTTGATGGCAATTTTGGGTAGATAGGTCTGGGTTCTTTGCTTTTGGGCATTTACCCCTGTGGCAAAAGCGAGCAGAAACCCTACTGCTAAAATCAATTTCATTGTTCTCATTTCCGTTTTGGTATAGGTTTTATTATTTATTTCGGGTATCAACACTTACCGCTACGGATTTGTTTTCAGGAGGAGGATAATAATTTGTCAATGTGCCAATATGCCAATGTGCCAATTGGCTGCGCTGTAGGGTAAGGAATATATTGCAAAACAATTACCATATTCTCCACTTTTATTGGTATATTACACCTCTTTTAATTACTGCATTCTTCAATTATCACATTAATACATTAATACATTCTTTAATTGGCATATTGGCACATTGTCCAATTGGCACATTATTAATTGGCACATTATTTTTTTTTGCACACAACAATGGTGACTGCCGTAACGATCAGCATGATTCCGATGGCGCTTGCTACGGTGAATGATTCTTTAAAGGCTACTATGCCGATGATGACTGCCGTCAGAGGTTCCATTGCCCCGAATATGGAGGTGAGGGTAGGGCCGATGTGCTTGATTGCCTTGACCAGTGTGATGTTTGAAATGGCTGTAGCCGGTAATGCTAATCCTAAGATGTACAGCCAGGTAACACCTTCTGTTACCAGCCGGATGCCACTGGTGAAACAGCCGCAAATGATGAAGAGAGGCGCTCCTAATCCCATTACATAACAAGTCAGCACAGTCGATTCGATCTGTACTGCACGGCTTTTTCTTACTCCGATAATGTATCCGCCGTAAGAGAATACGGATATACAGGCGGATATGATACCGAGCGTAGTGCTACCGTTGCCATGACCGATGTTTCCCGATGAAAGGAGTATGGCGCCGACGATCGACATCGATATGGCGGTAATGATCCATGCCGATCTCTTTTCATGGAAAAAGAGGATCATGCTCATGGCCACGGCCAATGGGTACATGAAGTGAATGATGGAAGCTACTCCGCTGGCTATGTTTTGATAAGCGATCAAAAGGCTCAGGGAAGTAGCTGCCCGAAACAGACTTAATAGAAAGACGGTTCCGAAATCTTTTTTATTCAATCGGAAGTTACACCCGGACAGCCAGCCGAAAAGTATCAGTGTGAGAGATGCTATTCCCCAACGATAACTCAACACCTCGAAGGAAGAGAAACCGATGTTGAGAAGCATCACGGAAAAGAAAGGCGCCAGTCCGAACGTGGAAGAGGAGACTGCCGCGTACAGGATACCTTTTGTTTTGTTTATTGATTGAAACTGCATGATCTTATATAACTGTAAAAACGTTGCAAAAGTACAAGTTTTGACAGGGATACGGATGATGTTTTCGCTCTTTTTTGCCTTCTCCGGTGAGGTATTCCTATATATTCATTAAATCATTTAAAGATTCGCTCATACTGGGATGTGTGAAGATAAAATCCCGTAAGAACGTATATTCTTGTCCGGTTTTCATAGCGAAAGTTACCAGATTGATTATGTCGCTCGATTCGGGGCCGAACAAGGTACATCCTAAAATCCGGTTGGTATCCGTATCTATGATTACTTTGAACAGGCCATCGGTCTCTCCCAATGTTTTTGCACGGGGGATGGCCGTTACGGGCAGTTTGTTTACTTTAAAATTCCGGCCGGTTTTCCGGGCTTCTTCTTCACTCATGCCGATGCGTGATAGCGGCGGGTCGATAAATACGGAATAGCTCACCGGATCACGATCATTCAGGGTGCGCTGCTGCTTTCCGAACAAATCTTCGCGAATGATACGGTAGTCGTCCAAAGAGATATAGGTGAATTGTAAACCGCCTTTCACGTCACCGATGGCACGGATTTGAGGGTTCGTTGTTTTCAGGAACTCGTCTACTATAATTGCTCCGCGTTCGTTGACCTCTACGCCAGCCGCTTCCAGACGAAGCTCCCGGGTGTTGGGGCGACGTCCGGTTGCCAATAAAATGGCATCTGCGTCCAGTACGTGAGTTTCTCCGTTTTCCGCATTCCGGTAAACGACCGTATTACCTTTTATCTCCTGTACTTTTGCATTCAGGATGAATGATATGCCTTTCTTTTCCAAGGTCTCTTTTACGCTGTCGGCTATATCCCTGTCCTCTCGTGAGATGAACTGCGGATAGCTTTCCAGTACGGTTACTTTGGCGCCGAACGAAGCATACATCGATGCAAATTCCAGGCCGATATAACCGCCGCCCACAATTACCAGTCTTTCGGGAAGCTCTTTCATTTCCATAATAGAAGTACTGGTGTATACCGAGGGATTGTCTTTGATCCCTTCGATTGGCGGAATCACTGTCTCCGATCCGGTGTTGATAAAAATTTGCGGAGCTTTGATCCGGAGAACCTCACTGCCGGTTGTTATTTTTACCACCTCTTTGTCTTCAAAGGAACCGGTTCCCGTATATACCGTGATATAAGGGTTATCAGCCAGATTATGATAGTTTTTCTTCCGTAACATCGAAGTAACTTCCTCCTTCCGGGCAATTGCCTGCCGGTAATATTCTCTTTTTTCTTTGAAAGAACTACCGGCAGGAGTCAGTTTGGACAGATGAACCAGTGTCTTGGTCGGAATGCAGCCGATATTGATACACGTACCTCCGTACATCTTGTCCGAACGTTCGATTACTGCGACTTTCTGTTCGCGTTTTGCCAACTCTGCTGCTAAGGTTTTCCCCCCTTTGCCAAAACCTATGATAATTGCATCAAACTGTTTCATGACTTTGTTTTTTTTAATTATGCTGAAAAGCTATTTTTTTAATTGTGCCAAGACCTTTTTTGCCGAATCGGACAGTACTACGATGGCTCCTGCCAGTATGGCCGTGTCTTTGATAACCAGTCTTCCCGCTCCGGTCAACAGGGGAAAACCATGTTCTCCGCTACCCAAGTCCGGTACCCAGACTTCCGGTGTGGTGACCAGAAACGAAAGTGTCCCTAATGTCATGATGATAGCCAATCCTGCACCTGCCAGTCCTATTTTGGAAGAGAATATCCCTAAAAATGTCAGTATGCCGATACCCATAATTAAGATTCCCAACCCGCGTGAAAAGCCATACGTGTTGTTTTCCTCGTGCCATTTGTGTTTCGCTTCATTGAATTCCCCCTCTTTCAGTTTGTACTCTTTGTACTCGGGAGCACTCTTTGTATAGAAGAAACTCATGAAAGGGCTGTTCGCA
>ERZ791659.1860-NODE-1860-length-10173-cov-6.11109_pt1 | contig 10173 bp, 8 predicted proteins | sample MGYA00510053_ERZ791659 | MGnify/ENA primary metagenome ERZ791659 (study PRJEB30046, sample SAMN00715192) | human gut metagenome | study: EMG produced TPA metagenomics assembly of the A metagenome-wide association study of gut microbiota in type 2... | reverse complement strand
AAGTCCGTTCCATGATGACAAGACGCCATCTTTCTACGTATCGCCTTCCAAAGGGTTGTGCAAATGCTTTTCCTGCGGTAAGGGTGGCAATGCGGTGCACTTCATTATGGAGCACGAGCAGATGAGCTACCCTGAAGCTCTGAAATATCTGGCAAAGAAATACGGTATCGAAATCAAGGAGCGCGAACTGTCTAGTGAAGAGAAGCTGATGCAGAGCGAACGTGAAAGTTTGTTCATTGTGAATAACTTTGCACGTGATTACTTCCAAAATATACTTAAAAACCATGTGGACGGACGTAGCATTGGTATGGCATACTTCCGCAACCGTGGTTTCCGAGATGATATCATCGAAAAGTTCCAGTTAGGCTATTGCACCGAAAGTCACGATGCCATGGCCCAAGAAGCCATCAAGAAGGGATTCAAGAAAGAATATCTTGTCAAGACAGGGCTTTGTTACGAAACGGACGATCACCGCTTGCGTGACCGCTTTTGGGGACGTGTTATTTTTCCAGTGCACACACTTTCCGGTAAGGTGGTCGCTTTCGGCGGGCGCGTGCTTAGCAGTGCGACGAAGGGAGTCAAAGTTAAATATGTCAATTCTCCCGAATCGGAAATCTATCATAAGAGTAGTGAGTTGTATGGCATTTATTTTGCCAAACAGGCTATTGTGAAACAAGACCGTTGCTTCCTGGTGGAAGGATACACGGACGTTATTTCCATGCACCAGTCAGGTGTGGAGAATGTGGTAGCTTCTTCGGGTACGGCACTGACTCCGGGACAAATTAAGCTCATTCACCGCTTCACCAATAACATTACGGTACTCTATGACGGTGACGTGGCAGGTATCAAGGCTTCTCTCCGTGGTATCGACATGCTGCTGGAAGAAGGAATGAATATCAAAGTTTGCCTGCTTCCCGACGGGGAAGACCCGGACTCCTTCGCACGCAAGCACAACGCTACAGAATTCCAGAAATTCATACAAGATAATGAAACTGACTTTATACGTTTCAAAACCAATCTTCTACTGGAAGATGCAGGAAAAGATCCCATCAAGCGTGCTGAGTTAATCGGTAATCTTGTACAAAGTATATCTATTATTCCTGAGGCAATCGTCCGCGATGTATATATTAAAGAATGTAGCCAGCTGCTTCGTGTAGAAGACAAGCTACTGGTTTCGGAAGTTGCCAAACGACGCGAAACGCAGGCTGAGAAGCAGGCGGAACAAAGAAACCGGGAAACAAGAAAAAATAATGCAGCCCGCGACGCTGCACAAACACCGCTTCCCGACGGAATGCAACCACCCTACCCTGAAGACATGCCTCCTTATCCCATGGATGGAGAAATACCTGACGGTGGTGCACCGCTTCCACCGGAAGCTGCCGAATACGTATCTTATATCCCGCAGGAAGGGAAAGAAGGACAGGAATTCTACAAATACGAGCGCCTTATCTTGCAAATGGTAGTACGCTACGGAGAGAAAGTATTGTGCAACGTTCCCGATGAGGAAGGGAAAGAAATTCCCATCACAGTAACGGAATACGTAGTCAATGACTTGAAGGAGGATGAACTGGCTTTCCACAACCCGCTGCACAGGCAGATGTTGACAGAAGCGGCAGAGCATATACATAATGAAGGATTCACTGCAGAACGGTATTTCCTAGCACACCCCGACCCTATTATCAGTAAGCTAAGTACAGAGTTGATTGCCGACCGCTATCAACTGAGCAAATATCACTCCAAAGCCCAAAGGTTAGTGACCGACGAGGAACGCCTATTCGAATTGGTACCTACACTCATGATTAATTTCAAGTTCGCCATCATCAGTGAAGAAATGAAACACATGATGTATGCCCTGCAAGACCCTGCCGTAGCCAATGATGAAGAACAATGTACCTCTATCATGAAACGCTACTCAGAACTGCGTGAGATCAAAAGTATTATGGCCAAACGATTGGGTGACAGAGTTGTACTCGGTTAAATCACCATGCTCCTAATGAGAACGATAGTTTCCTTATGCAGAAACGACAGTTTCCCCTAATGGGAACGACAGTTTCCTTATACAGAAACGAAATAGGGCTTCGTGTGTCCGTAGACATTCCTTTCATGAAATAAGGTATGGAATTGTTATGTGAATGAATTCTGACGAATGAGGTTCATAAACTCCTCACGAGTCTTTGCCTGATTGAAAGCACCTGTAAAATCGGAAGTGGTCGTTATGGAATTCTGTTTTTCAACTCCACGCATCTGCATACACATGTGCTTGGCTTCCACAACCACCATTACGCCCAGGGGATTCAGTGTTTCCTGGATGCATTCTTTAATCTGGAGCGTCATGCGTTCCTGCACCTGAAGACGGTGGGAGAAGATATCCACTACACGGGCAATCTTGCTCAGCCCTGTAATGTAACCGTTGGGGATATAGGCCACGTGTGCTTTTCCGTAGAACGGAAGCATGTGGTGTTCGCAAAGTGAGAAGAAATCAATGTCTTTCACAATCACCATCTGACTGTATTCTTCCTTGAACTTGGCAGAGCGGAGCACTTCGTGCGGGTCCATGAAATAGCCTTTTGTCAAACTCAGCATAGCTTTCGCTACGCGTTCGGGGGTTTTCAGTAGTCCTTCGCGTTCGGCATCTTCGCCCAATAAAGTTATAATACGCTGATAGTGTTCTTTCAGTTCATCCAGTGCAGGAGATACGATTTCTTCTTTTCCTAACATATATTTGAGTTTTTAAGTTTCCGAGTTTCAGTACAACTCAAAAACTGAACAACTTATAAACTTAAAGCGGTATGTTTATCTGCTCTTTCACAATAGAAACTTCTTTGAATACGCCTGTAGCACGCAACTGGCGCATCATGGCATCCGCTTCTTCAATACTGCGGAAGTCTCCTACACGGCACAGCCAGCGGGGAGAGTTGAAAGAGGTATAAACAGAAAGTTCCGGGAAATATTCTTTGATTCGTGAGCCCACAGCGTGAGCTTCGTTCTTGGCTCTACTGGTATTGTTTCCGGCATACACCTGTACACGGAAACCCTGACTTTTAAGCACTCTGTTCTCCGTTCCGTTGGGGATATATTCCTGACCTATCAAGGCCTCGATGCGGGCATCCTGATGGATGGTTACCTTACCCTGTCCCGGCACATTGCGTTCCAAACTCTTCACAATGTTATTCTGCGCCGAAGCAAAAGCGGCGAAAGCAAAGCATGCAATTAAAAGTAAACCAAGCTTCTTCATAATGAATAATATAATAATAGACGGTTGATAATATGATTATAGAGACTGATAACCAACAACCGGCACTTCACCGGTTATCAATTATCAGTCTTCCATTATCTATTAATTAAAAGCATCAATGATACCTTTGAAGTCTGCTGCCTTCAGAGCTGCACCACCGATCAATCCACCATCAACGTCAGGATTAGCGAACAATTCCTTAGCGTTAGACGGTTTAGCGCTACCACCGTAAAGGATAGAGCAGTTGTCAGCAACTTCCTTACCGTACTTGTCAGCAACTAATGAACGGATGAAAGCATGGATTTCCTGAGCTTGGTCGGGAGTAGCAGTTTTACCTGTACCGATAGCCCAAACCGGTTCGTAAGCCAATACAATCTTAGAGAAATCTTCAGCAGACAGAGAGAATACAGAAGCCAACTGAGCGGCAACTACTTCATTCTGCTTGTTAGCTTCGCGTTCTTCCAGCACTTCACCGATACAGAAGATCGGAGTCAGTCCGTTAGCCAAAGCCAATTTTACTTTTTCTTCCAGGATGGCAACTGTTTCGCCATAGTAAGCACGACGTTCTGAGTGACCCAGGATTACATATTTAGCGCCTGTAGAAGCAACCATAGCAGCTGAAACTTCACCAGTGTAAGCACCTGATTCTTTGTCAGCACAGTTTTCAGCACCTACGCCAATCTTAGCGGGGTCTACCAACGGAGTAACCGATGCCAGGTGGATAAAAGGAGTACAGATGATTACATCACAGTTAGGCTTTTCGTTAGCCAATACTTCGTTCAGTTCTTTTGCAAGAGCAATACCCTCCTGAAGGGTTTTGTTCATTTTCCAGTTTCCTGCAACAATGTTTTTTCTCATTTTGTTTTTTATTTATTAAAAGGGTTAATGTATTTTTGATTTATAATTTGTAATTTATGGCTGTGGAAGCTCTTGCTTATCACTCATCACTCCATCGCTAATCACTTTATTTTTCGCTCTCTTTCTTTCCCTGCGCTTCACAACCAGGATGTCCACGCCGATAACCATCAGCAACGGAATGATAAACCACAAAAGAACGTAACCAATCGTGCGCAAATCACTTTCTTGTTTCTGCTGACCGAGTTCCAGTTTATCCAGGCTATCCGTCAACACGTATTCATCCGGCAAGCTATTATCACTCCACTTATTCAGAATTACGCCATCCTTTATCAGTATCAATCCGGGATTGGAACGGATAATAGTCTTCAAAGTGATGTCGTCCGTCTGGCAGAAAGGATATTCTGCACCGGTCTTGTCACGCCACAATTCTATTTGTTCCTCCGGCGAAGAAGTCAGGGCATAAAAGCCGTAACCATGCTCCACACTATAATCATAGATCTCGTTAATAAGATCTATATCGCTATCGTCAGCTTTTTCAATGCGATGAGCTACCAACAGAAATGTATATCCCTTATCGGATAAGATGCTATCGGTCAAATCCTCTCCGGTTTCCAGACTTACAATAGAGAAGTCGTGAATCGGAGGCTCGTATCCTTTTTCCTTTAACACCGTACGTGTTTCAACAAACGTCCATGTGCTATCCGGGTAATTATCCAGTGTAAATTCCTGCTTTTTTCCGTCTTTCTCCAGAATGAACTTGCTCTCAAACACACTGGGTTTTGCTCCTTCGGGTATTTCCATGCCTTCTTTGATATTCTTTCCGATCTTGTAAGGACGGAAATCCAGAATAGGCAGATTGTCCAGGCAATAGAATGAAAGCACAAACACAAAAAAGAACGTATACATGGAAACCATCCATGCCATTTTTGCCGTAATAAAGCGAATGATTTGTTTTCCACCTTTGAAGACAGATACGGCTGCAATAAACAATACTACATTCTTGCCAAACGTTTCCCAGTTTGTCAACACCCATGCATCACCGAAACAACCACAATCGGACACCGGATTCGCTAACGCCAGATACAGTGTCAGCGGTGTCATCACGATCATCAGCATCAGTGCCAGAGTCGTAGCAAACCTCCGCCGTATACCGAAGAACAGGAAAACTCCCACTGAGAATTCCAACGCCGACAATACGATGGCAAACAGTAGCTGCAAATATGTAGGAAACCACGCAGCCATTCCGAAAGCCGTCAGATAATCCTGAATCTTATAAAAAGAGCCTAACGGATCGACTGCCTTCACAAAGCCGGAAAAGATGAATACCGCCGCCAGTAAAAAACGGCAAACATTCACCCAGCTCTTCCATATTATATGTTTCTGCTTAGTCTCCAAATTCAATCTTAATCAAACCGAATACGGAATAATTAATCATGTCCATATAATTAGCATCCACTCCTTCCGAAACCAAAGTCTGTCCTGACAGGCTTTCAATCTGTTTCGTACGGTAGATTTTCATCAATATCAGATCAGTGTATGAACTGACACGCATGCTGCGCCATGCCTCATCGTAATCATGATTCTTAGCAAGCATCAGATCCAATGAAATTTTAGCATATTTGTCATACAACGCCATTGCTTCTTCATTCGTGATATCGGCTGATTCCGCATATCCCAGTTCCAGCTGTATCAATCCGATAATGCCATAGTTGACTATCGCAATGAACTCGGAACGTATTCCTTCGTCCACCAACGTCACTCCTTTAGTTTCAATACTCCTGATACGATTGGCTTTAATGAATATCTGGTCAGTCACGGAAGCCGGACGGAGAATACGCCATGCCGGACCGTAATCATGTAGTTTCTTGGAGAACAAATCACGACAGATGGCAATGACATGCTCAAATTGTTGTTTGGTATCTTTCATTTCCTTACAAATTGGTTGCAAAGGTAGGAATAATTAAAGAAAAAAGAAAAGAGGGCACTCTAAATTATATTAAAGTGCCCTCTTCTTTATGGGTTTATTGATATCTTACGAACAACGCAATACCTGTCCCGGACGTAAGATTGTTTTCCGTGTAATGCGATTCAACTGACAGAGCTTGTCAATAGATACTCCCTGACGGGATGCAATCTTAGACAATGTATCGCCACTCTTCACTTTATAGAACAAACCTTCACCGGAAGCCATGCTGCGAGCAGTTCCTTTTGAAGTCTTGGTCTTAGTGAAAGTATAATGATCAGCAACAACGTTATGCTTTTCAAAGTCGAACATTAAAGCGGGGTCGATAGGAATTCCCAGGAAACGGGTTTCAAAGTGAAGATGCGAACCGGTAGAACGTCCGGTATTGCCACCTAAAGCGATAGGTTCTCCGGCTTTAACCAACTGATTAATATCTACGATCTGTTTGGACAAGTGTCCGTAAACTGTTTCCAGTCCATTGTCATGACGAATAACGATATACTTACCATAGCCACGGCGTCCCTGATTCTTTACTACGCGTACTTTACCATCGAAAGCAGCTCGAATCGTATCACCAATGAATACTTTAACATCCAAGCCATAGTGCATTCTGCGTCTTCTGGGGCGATAACCGAAGACATCGGTAATCTTCGTATGCGTTGTAGGCATACAGAAACCTGTCAGGTCCACTTTATAGCTTTCAGGAACGATAGCATCGCCATAAGCTTGTACATACTCATTGTTCCAAGTCGGATATAGACTTAGACCTGGATAAGCAGATTGTTCAGCACGTATCTGTTTCTGTAAAGCCAACGAGTCAACGCTCTTTAGTTTCCTGTCGATGGGGGCTTGTCGGGCAATCAAATCCTGAGAAAAAGAATTCAGGCTGACCATTGCCGTCGCAGCTATTAGGATCGTTTTAATGCAATTGAAATTCATTCCGTTTCGTCATTCTTTTAAAAAATTCTCCCAAAGGTAGTATTTCTTCTCTAAATGAAAAGGCTGTTCTTAACTATTTTTTCGGTAAGGGACTAAAAGATACATATTAAAACATCTCCTAACTCCCTGTATATCGGAAAGATAAAGACTAATATGTTTTACAACATAAAAATGTAAATAAAGTGTATGTTTAACCGTTATTCAACTAATGGAAGCCCAGTTAACGTTAGTTTTCCGAAGTGCCTTTAGCTGGCGCCACAGGATTTCATTTTCCGGGCGGATACCGGTAGGATCGGCATCAACCACTTCTTCGGCAACATTGCGCACATATTGCAGCAGCTGTCCGTCACGTGCTATATCGGCAATTTTCAGGTCGAAGGCAATACCGCTTTGCTGTGTGCCTTCCAAATCACCGGGGCCGCGTAGCTTCAGATCGGCTTCAGCTATTTCAAAGCCGTCATTTGTCCGCACCATAATTTCCAGGCGCTTGCGGGTTTCCTCGACCAACTTGTATCCGGTCACTAAAATACAATAAGACTGTTCCGCTCCACGGCCTACACGACCACGCAACTGATGGAGCTGTGACAAACCGAAGCGCTCTGCATTCTCAATAATCATCACGGAAGCATTCGGTACATTTACGCCTACCTCAATCACTGTAGTCGCTACCATTATCTGTGCTTCGCCCGAAACAAAAAGCTGCATCTGCGCATCCTTCTCAGCAGCTTTCATCTTGCCATGCACTTTGCAGACTTTACAATCCGGAAATTCCTCACAAATATGAAGGTAGCCTTCTTCCAGGTTCTTTAAATCGATTTTCTCACTTTCCTTAATCAAAGGATATACAATATATACCTGTCTGCCCTCTGCAATCTGTCTATGAACGGATTGGTACAAGCTTACACGGTGCGCATCATATTTATGAATGGTCACAATAGGTTTACGTCCCGGCGGCAGTTCATCAATGACGGAGACATCGAGATCACCGTATAATGTCATGGCCAATGTACGCGGAATAGGGGTAGCTGTCATGACTAACACATGGGGCGGCTGCACATTCTTAGTCCATAAACGTGCGCGTTGTGCCACGCCGAAACGGTGCTGTTCATCTATCACGACCAGCCCCAGTGAAAAGAAATTCACGGTATCTTCTATCACGGCATGCGTACCGATCAGTATTCGCACATCTCCTGTTAACAGACCGGTGAGAATGGCTTCCCGCTTCTTTCCTTTCACAGAACCGGTCAGCAATTCCACACGTATATCCATTCCGTACAATAACTCGCAGATTGTCTCAAAATGCTGGTTAGCCAAAATTTCGGTGGGTGCCATCATACAAGCCTGATAACCGTTATCCAACGCTATCAGCATACTCATCAGTGCCACCAGCGTTTTTCCACTGCCTACATCCCCCTGCAACAGACGGTTCATTTGCTTACCGCTCCCCACATCCCGGCGTATTTCTTTCAGTACACGCTTCTGGGCACCTGTCAGTTCGAAAGGCAGATTCTTGGCATAGAAAGTATTGAATATCTCTCCTACCGTTTCAAATACATATCCACGGTATTTCCGTTGCCTGTCTTTGGCATAGCGGAGAATATTCAACTGTACATAAAAAAGTTCTTCAAACTTCAAGCGATATTGCGCTTTACGAAGCAATTCCGGATTTGCCGGAAAATGAATATTCATCAAAGCTTCCGTCAGTGGCATCAAATGATGCTCTGTCAATATAGCGGGAGAAAGCGTTTCGGGCAACGGTTCGCGGAGTTGCTGCACTACGGCGCTCATCATCTTCTCAATTGCATGAGAATTGAGGGAACTCCGCTTCATTTTCTCCGTTGTATTATAATAAGGTTGCAATCCCATTGTCGAGAGCTTCAGTTCCGAAGCATTATCGATATCCGGATGAGCAATGTTGATCCGTCCGTTGAAGACGCTGGGTTTACCAAATACAATATATTCCTGATGTACCTTATACTTACCGACGAGAAATTTAATTCCCTGAAACCAGACTAAATCCACAATCCCCGTACCATCCGAGAAATGGGCAATCAGACGGCGTTGCCTACCTTCTCCAATCGTCTCAAAACCCAGGATTTCACCTTTCAGTTGGATATAAGGCATCGTACCGTCTATCTCATGGATATAATAGATACGGCTACGGTCTACATATTTATAGGGGAAATAATACAATAAGTCGTGAAGGGAATAGATATTCAATTCCTTATTGAGTACTGAGGCACGTTGCGGCCCTACACCCGACAGGTATTTTATGTCACGAGAAGCTAAATCAAACATGAATCCAACAAAGCAGCGGCTATTTTCAAATCAAAGGGAGTCGTAATTTTAATGTTTTCCCGATTACCTGCCGCGAGGTATACAGATACTCCCATCGCTTCCACTACCGAAGCGTCGTCCGTAAAGAAAGAAGTATAAGGTTGTTCATAGGCCTGTTTCAGTAAATCGGCATCAAACACCTGGGGAGTCTGTACCAATTTATACTCATCCCGGCTGACGGTCACGCTTTCTTCTCCTTTGAGATGGCGTACAGTCTCCACCACATCTATCACAGGAATCACCGCCTTTTTTTCAGCAGCCAATTCATAACAACGGGCTATGACTTCCCGGGAAACAAACGGGCGTACCCCATCATGGACACCAACCAATCCCGGAGTAGTAACATGAGCCAATCCATTCTTTACCGAATGGAAGCGGGTTTCACCTCCGTCCGCCACTGTATGCGGCAAAGAAAAAGAATGCTCCGCACATAGCTCTGTCCAATAAGATTGCTGGCTATGCGGGAGCACTAATATTATATGTATCTCCGGATTGTAGGCATAAAAGGCTTCCAAAGTACGCATCAAAACAGGTTTTCCACCTATAGGCAGAAACTGTTTGGGAAGTTCGCCTCCCATGCGCAACCCTTTACCACCGGCAACTATCAGAGCATACTGAACCATAAATCAATTAACACACATTGCCTCTTTCAGTTCCTGTACCTTCTCTTTTCCGAGCATCATATCTACAACCGTCAGAGCAAATTCCATCGCAGCACCCGGTCCTTTTCCGGTAATGATGTTACCGTCTCTTTCCACCGGAGCACCTGTACATTCAGCACCTTCCAGGTATTGTTCGAAGCCGGGATAGCAAGTTGCCTTGCGGCCTTTCAGCAAGCCCA
>ERZ791659.1857-NODE-1857-length-10185-cov-3.23712_pt1 | contig 10185 bp, 7 predicted proteins | sample MGYA00510053_ERZ791659 | MGnify/ENA primary metagenome ERZ791659 (study PRJEB30046, sample SAMN00715192) | human gut metagenome | study: EMG produced TPA metagenomics assembly of the A metagenome-wide association study of gut microbiota in type 2... | reverse complement strand
CTGTTTGGAATTGCAATAGCGGTTGTGGCAGTCATGGGAGCACTGTTAATCTGCGGTGTGGTGCTCTTTGGTGCAGGAATCGGAACTGCATTTGCAGGAAATCCTGCAATCGGAATCGGGCTTATGGGAGGAGGACTCATCGTCCTTGCGTTCGGTGTCCTTGCGGTGGTTCTTGTGGTCTGGATTTTCGGAGGATTTCTTCCCTGGGCATTGAAAGGAATCTGGAAGCTTTGCAAAAAGCCATTTAATAAGAGAAAGGAGCGTGCGGCAGCATGAAAAAATTTTCAAAAATCTGCCTGATCATTGTGGCAGTTCTCGGGGGAATGGGATTATTGCTCGGCGGCATCTCCGCTCTGCTTGGCGGAGGCTTTGGGGCAATCAGACGCATGGCGGAAAGAGGAGAACTGGATGCGGGCAACTGGCATATCCGGCCATATGAACTTTACTATTCTTCGGATGAAGATACGGAGGATGACTGGGGAGCAGACGACGATGCAAAAGTTTATACCTATGAGGCAGCCGGCATAAAAAATCTGGATATTGATATTGATGCTGCGGAAATCTATGTCAAGCAGGGGACGGATGATAAAAACCTTGTGGTGAGAACCTACGGCTGCAAAGAAAAATATTATAAAGGGGATATAAATAAAGATACGCTTCAGATTCAGTATGAGATTCATAAGCAGTTTCCGGACAATTATGATGCGCAGATTGTGATTGAGATTCCGGAGAAAATGACCTTTGATACCATGGACTTTGACATCGGGGCGGCAGATGCAGATTTTGCATCGGGCAGTGTGAACTGCAGAACGATGGAGCTGAATGTGGGAGCAGGAGAACTGACGGGAGCAGATTTTGCTGTGACAGGAACCCTGGACATCAAGCTTGGAGCCGGTGATATTGATCTGGAAGGAGGCACCTATAAAGATATTAAGCTGGATTGCGGTATGGGATCATTTGCGCTGGACGGCATTGTGGCAGAGAATGTGAAAGCGCATTGCGGCATGGGGGATGGCAGCATCACCCTGCGCGGCAGGGAAGAGGACTATAATTATAAGATGTCCTGCGGCATGGGGGATCTCACGGTAAACGGAGAAAGCTATTCCGATCTCAGCGGAAGCTACAAAGTCACGAATGCCGGGGCTGTGGGAACGATTGATCTGGACTGCGGTATGGGAAGCATTGACTTTGATATAGAATCGTAAGAAAAAAGAAAGAGAAAGCACGAGAAAAAGAAAAACTGTCCAGATGGTATGTTCAGACGTGTGAAAAAGAGGTATCCGGGTCCACAGGAGGAAAAAATGACTGTGAGACCCGGATTTTTACAAAAAACGGGTCTGGCAGAGGAAAAAATCTGCTCTGGACCCGTTTTACAACTGTTTCGTGGATTGTTTTCGGTAATCCCGGGGCGTCATGCCGAATCTTTTTTTGAAAGTGCGGTTAAAGTACGACAGATTCTCGTAGCCGACTTCCTCTGCGATGGCAAGAATCGAGGATTCGGAGGAGATCAACAGGCGGGAAGCCATGGTCAGGCGGTATTCATTGAGATATTCGATGAAGGAAGTGCCCATCGTATTCTTGAAATACTTCATGAAATGCGACTGGCTCAGCCCGACCTCCGCCGAGACATCTGCAATCGTAATGCGCTCCATATAATGGTTCTCCAGATATTTTAAGATTAGCTTCATCTTCTCCAGCGATTTGTGGTCGCGCTTTGCCGGCTCTTTTAAGAGGCATTTGCTGAATAAAATGTAAAAAAGCATAAAGAGCTGACTCTTGATAAAGAACTGATAGCCGGGCGGGTTCGTCCGGCTGATTTCATCGTTGGCGTCAATGCAGGCGGCAATCTCCGCATAGCAGGGAGATCCCGGCTGATATAAGAGCGGAACGGACAGGACGCCCGACAACAGCGGCGCAAGAAATTCGGTATTGCTGGTGTCCGTTTTTTTGGAAATGAGGATGCCCGGATGGAAAATGATATTTTCGTATTCCATGCTTTCCTGCATGTACTGTTCAATGCTGTGCAGCCTGCCCGGCAGAATCAGCGCGATGGTTCCCTCGGTTACCACGTAGGATTTGAAATCGACCGTGATTGCTCCGGTTCCTTTTTTGATATAGATGATTTCCATCTCATCGTGCCAGTGCAGAGGCACGCGCGAAAAGTCAAGCGGAATCGAGCAAGGGTAGGTGATATAAGGAAACAGCGGGTTGCCATGTGGAATTTTTTCCTGATAGTTTTCATACTCTAAAATGTTCATGATAGGATTGTACCACTTTTGGGGATAATATGACAAGAAAAAAAGTGGACGTCTGCATATAATGTTCTCATACAGCAGGGAAATACAAAAAGTAATTGGGGATGCAAAATAAGGAGTAAAATCCTCTGCTCCTGCAAGGGCGCATGCTATGCAGGCATAGCAGATATTTTGCTTCGCAAAACAAGGAGGATTCACATGAACGTACAGGAAATCGTAAACAACAGATACGGTAAGGGCATTGCACAGTGCTCCAACGAAGAGATTTATTACGCGCTGCTTGAGATGACAAAGAGCATGGCGAAGGAAAAGGAGAGCAACGAGGGAAAGCGCAAGCTTTATTATATCTCCGCCGAGTTTTTGATCGGTAAGCTGTTATCCAACAACCTGATCAACCTCGGTATTTATGAGGAAGTAAAGCAGGTTCTGGCGGAGAACGGCAAGAACCTGGCAGAGATCGAGGAGGTTGAGCCGGAGCCGTCTCTCGGAAATGGCGGTCTGGGTCGTCTGGCAGCATGCTTCCTGGATTCCATTGCAACGCTCGGATTAAACGGCGATGGCGTGGGTCTCAATTATCACTACGGTCTGTTCAAACAGGTATTTGAGCACAATTTACAGCACGAGGAGCCGAACCCGTGGATCGAGAAGGAGAGCTGGCTGACAAAAACGAACGTGACCTACCCGGTACAGTTCGGCGGTTTTACCTTACAGTCCAGACTGTATGATATCGATGTGATTGGTTACGAGAACCGCACCACAAAGCTTCATTTGTTTGATGTGGAGACCGTGGACGAGAGCCTTGTGGGGGACGGCATCAATTTTGACAAAGAGGATATTGCAAAGAACCTGACGCTGTTCTTATACCCGGACGATTCGGATGACAAGGGACGCATCCTGCGTGTATACCAGCAGTATTTTATGGTCAGCAATGCGGCACAGCTCATCATCGACGAGACGCTGGCAAGAGGCGGTGATCTGCACAAGTTGAATGAGTACGCGGCAATCCAGATCAACGATACACACCCGAGCATGGTGATTCCGGAGCTGATCCGTCTTCTGATGCAGCGTGGAATTCTGATGGATGAGGCGATTGAGATCGTATCGAAGACCTGCGCATACACCAACCACACGATTCTTGCGGAGGCACTGGAAAAATGGCCGATTCGTTTTTTGGAAAAGGCAGTTCCGCAGCTTCTTCCGATCATCTACGAGCTGAACAGCCGCGTGGTGCGCAAATACGATGACAAGTCGGTTGCGATCATTGATGACGAGAAACGCGTGCATATGGCACATATGGATATTCATTACGGTTACAGTGTCAACGGCGTTGCCTACCTGCACACGGAAATTTTGAAAAATACGGAGCTCAACAACTTCTACAAGATCTATCCGGAGAAGTTCAACAATAAGACAAACGGCATTACCTTCCGCCGCTGGCTGCTGCACTGCAACCACGAGCTGGCAGATCTGATCGAATCCCTGATCGGACCGGGCTTTAAGAAGGATGCGATGGAACTGGAGAAGCTCGGCGCACTTGTCGATGACGCTTCCGTTCTGCAGCGCCTGCTTGATGTCAAGAACAGCAGAAAGACTGAGCTGAAAGATTATCTTGCAAAAACACAGGGAATCGTGCTGGATGACAATTCCATTTACGATATCCAGATCAAGCGTCTGCACGAGTACAAGAGACAGCAGATGAATGCGCTGTATGTCATCCACAAATATTTCGAGATCAAGGCAGGAAAGAAGCCGACCCGTCCGATCACTGTGATTTTCGGCGCCAAGGCAGCCCCGGCTTACGTGATTGCGAAGGATATCATCCATCTGATCCTCTGCCTGTCCGAACTGATTGCAAACGACCCAGAGGTATCTCCGTACTTAAAGGTTGTGATGGTAGAAAACTACAATGTCACGCTGGCTGAAAAGCTGATCCCGGCTGCAGATATCCATGAGCAGATTTCCCTTGCTTCCAAGGAGGCATCCGGAACATCCAACATGAAGTTCATGTTAAACGGTGCGGTAGCGATCGGAACCATGGATGGCGCAAATGTGGAGATGCATCAGTTTGTCGGCGACGACAACATTTACATCTTCGGTGAGTCCTCCGAGGAAGTCATCAAGCACTACGAGAAGGCGGATTATGTGTCCAGAAGCTACTATGAGAATGATGCGAACATCAAGCGTGCAGTGGACTTTATCGTCAGCGACGAGATGATGGCAGTCGGATGCAGAGAGAACTTAGAACGTCTTTACAACGAACTTCTGAACAAAGACTGGTTCATGACGCTTCCGGATTTTGAGGACTATGTGGCAACCAAGGAGCGCATCTATGCGGATTATGAAGACCGCATGGCGTGGGCGAAGAAAATGCTCATCAACATCAGCAAAGCCGGATTCTTCTCCTCTGACCGTACGATCGCACAGTACAATGAGGACATCTGGCATCTGTAAAACCGGGAAAACCGCCCGGAAGAAAAAGCTTGCTTCAAAATTTATATATTTCTTTCACAGAGAGGAGTGCCGCAAGGCGCTCCTTTTTGTATGAAAACAGTGGAAACAGAGAAAATGCTGTACAAAATCCAGCGACCGGCATATTGTATAAAGTCCGCGGGTTCTTTATAATAAGAAAAAGACAGGGCAGCAGTCCGGAAAATAAGAAGGAACTCTGCCCGGAAATGGAGAAAATGATGCGTTATATTGATATGCATTGTGATACATTGGGAAGCGCGTTAGCGCAGAAAACAGAGACGTTTCTGGAACTTGATCACACGATGGTAGATGGACTGCGCCTGCAGCAGGCAGAGGCAGGTGCGCAGTTTTTTGCGATGTTTCTGCCGCAGAGAAATGATCCGGACTGGTTCGGCTTAGAAGAGATGCCGCCGGCGGAAGCACTCATGAGGAAAATGTATGACATTTTCTGCCATACCATGGAGCAGTGCAGCGACCGGTTTGCCGCGGCGCACAACGCGGAGGAATTGAAGCAGAATCAGGATGCTGGGAAAATATCGGCGTTTCTCACGATTGAGAACGGTTCTCTGATTGATGGGAAAATGGACAAAATCCGGGAAATTTACGATCTCGGCGTAAGACTTGTGACACTGACCTGGAATGACGACAACTGTCTGGGACACTGCCATTCCCAAAAGCCGGAGGAGATGAGCCGTGGGCTGACCGGATTTGGAAAAGAGGCAGTGCGCTATATGCAGGAACTGGGAATCTTAGTCGACGTCTCCCATTTATCCGACGGAGGTTTCCGGGATGTCGCAGAAGCGTCCAGGCGAAGCGGCGTGCCATTCGTGGCATCACATTCCAACTGCCGGGCACTGGCGCCGGCAACGCGCAATCTTACTGACGCAATGATCCGCGAACTGGCAGAGTGTGGCGGAGTGGCGGGACTGAATCTGGAACCGACCTTTCTGAATGAGGACGAGACGGATAAGGTGAGCCGTATCGAGCGCATCTGCGACCACGCAATGCATCTGATTGACAGGGGCGGTATCGAATGTGTGGGACTCGGCACGGACTTTGACGGAATCTCAGGCGAATTTGAGATCAGTGACTGCACGAAGCTACCGCTGCTTTTTGATGCGCTGCGAAAGAGAGGACTCTCCGAAGACGCCGTGGAGCAGATTGCCTATCAAAACACGGCGCGCGTGATTCGGGACGGCATGAGATAGAAAAGTCATGTATCTGGAAGATATCGCCTGTTGTAGCGGGAAATCACCTTGCGGGGAAGGAAAATATCGTTTATACTTTTTGGTGGCTTCATTATAGTAAAAAGAGGAATTAAGATGAGAAGACGAATGGAAATCAATCACCATAGAACATACAGGGGAAAAGCGGCGGTGTTTTTGCTTGTGACAGCCGCGCTTCTTGCCGGATGTGCGAATGAGCGCACGGAGGATGAGCTTTCCTACCGCAAGATTGGCATAGAGAGCATGCAGAGCGGGGATTATGAGGGGGCACTGGCGGCATTTGACGGAGCGCTTGCGTGCTGCACCGGAAAAATTACCGATCTGGAGATCGACATCTGCTATTACAAGGCGGCAGCCCAGTATGCTGCACAGGACACTGAGGGAGCACTTGAGACGTACAACGCCATGATTGATTATGACGGGAAGAACGCCAATGCTTACTATCTGCGCGGATGTTTAAAGCTTGGCACCGGGGATACGGACGGGGCGAAGCAGGATTTTGCGGACGCGGTCAAGTATAACCATTCGGATTATGAACTTTATATCAATATTTACAAGAATCTTGCCGCCTATGATCTGGCGGAGGACGGCACGGCGTACTTAAACGATGCGTTTTCCATCAAGGGAAATGATGCGGAAAGTCTTGCATACAGAGGGGAGATTTACTACCTGCTGGGGCAGTATGACAATGCAATCAAAGAATTGACGTCTGCGATCGATGCGGGCAGTGCGGAGGCGAATCTGACGCTTGCGCAGGTATATGAGGCACAGCAGGACACGGCGAACGCGCAGACGTATTATCAGGCTTATGTGGATGCGGGTGTCGCGGATTCGGAAGCGATGAATGCATTGGCACAGATTGAGATGGGCAAGCTGAATTATAGCGGTGCGCTTTCCTACATCGAGCAGGGGCTTTCGATGGAGAGTGTTCCGAACAGGCGCGCGCTGCTGCAGAATCAGATTATCTGCATGGAGTATACCGGAGATTTTGCGGGAGCTTATGAGGTGATGACCGCTTATACAGCCGCGTACCCTGATGATGCGGAGGCACTGCGCGAATACACATTCTTAAAAAGCCGGGTGGATACGCCGGCGGGCACAGAAGTGCAGGGGGAAGTGGTCGTGACGGAGGATAGTGGAACCGATAACGCAACGGACGGAACCGACAGCGGAACGGACGGAACCGACAGCGGAACGGACGGAGCGGATGCCGGAACAGACGGAAGCGGAGACAGCGGACAGTAGAAAAGGAGCAGCATGGCAGAAATTATTGAATTGGAAGATCAGATCGAAAAGGTGATTCTGGTCGGCGTGAGCGAGCAGGATGGGGATGATGCCGAGGACTCTGTGGCAGAGCTGGCGGAGCTTGTCAGGACAGCGGGAGCTGTCGTGGTCGGCACACTGATCCAGAAGAGGGAACTGATGCACCCGGGCACCTATGTGGGCACCGGAAAAGTGGCGGAGATCGCGGCGATGATCGCAGAGCGGGGCGCGACCGGCATCGTCTGTGACGATGAACTTTCACCGGCACAGCTTAAGAACTTAGAGCAGATGTTAGACACCAAGGTGATGGACCGCACGCTGATTATCCTGGATATCTTTGCGGCACGCGCCACGACGAGCGAGGGAAAAATACAGGTGGAACTGGCGCAGTTAAAATACCGCCTCAGCCGTCTGACCGGCCTCGGGCGTTCCATGTCCAGACTCGGCGGCGGAATCGGAACGAGAGGGCCGGGTGAGAAAAAGCTGGAGATGGACAGACGTCTCATCAAAGACCGCATCGCACAGCTGAACCGGGAATTAAAGGAGGTGCGTCAGCACCGCGAGATCACACGCGCGAAGCGCACGAGAAACGGGATGCCTGTGGCGGCGATCGTCGGCTACACGAATGCCGGAAAGTCCACACTGTTGAACCGGCTTACCGACGCCGGGGTGTTAGAGGAGGACAAGCTGTTTGCCACACTTGACCCGACAACGCGCGTCTTAGAACTTCCGGGCAGACAGGAGATTCTTCTGACCGATACGGTCGGTTTTATAAGGAAGCTGCCGCACCATCTGATCGAGGCGTTTAAGAGTACGCTCGAGGAGGCAAAATACGCGGACTACATTCTGCATGTGGTGGATGCTTCCAACCCGCAGCACGAGAAGCAGATGCACATTGTCTATGACACGCTCTATCAGCTGGATATCCGGGAAAAGACGGTCATCACGCTTTTTAACAAGCAGGACGCGGTGACGGAGCGGGAGCCGCTGCATGATCTGAGGGCAGATCATACCCTGGCAGTCTCGGCAAGAGAGGGAACCGGGTTAGCTGAGTTAAAAGAACTGCTTGCGGAACTTCTGCGCGAGAACAAAGTTCTGATTGAGCGAACCATCGCCTATGCGGATGCCGGAATCCTGCAGCAGATCAGAAAGCAGGGAGAGCTTTTAGAGGAGGATTACCGCCCGGAGGGGATCTATGTGAAGGCGTATGTGCCGCTGGAATTGTATGGAAAACTGTAGGCGGATATGATAAGATGAACTCATACAATGGAGGAAAAAAAGATGACCATATTGATCAAAAATGGACGCGTAATCAATCCTGCCACCGGAACGGATGAGACACTGGATGTGCTGGTGGAGAACGGGGTTGTGGCCAGAACCGAGAAGAGTATCAAGGGAAAATGCGACCGCGTGATCGATGCGAAGGGCTGCTTTGTCATGCCGGGGTTTATCGACATGCATGTGCATTTAAGAGATCCGGGATTTGAACAGAAGGAGACGATCGAGACAGGCGCAAGGGCAGCAGTGCACGGCGGATTTACGACGATTCTTGCCATGCCGAACACCAAGCCGGTCGTGGATAATCCGGATGTTGTGAACTATGTGCACAACAAAGCAAAGACCGTCGGCGCTGCCAACGTGCTGCAGGTCGGTGCGGTGACGAAGGGACAGCAGGGAAAGGAGCTTTCCGACATCGAGGGCATGGTGAAAGCCGGAATTCCTGCCATCAGTGAGGACGGCAAATCCGTCATGAATGCACAGCTTTACAGAGAGGCGATGGAACTTGCTGCGAAGTACAACATTGCGGTGCTTGCTCACTGCGAGGACATCAATCTTGTCAACGGCGGTGTCATGAATGAGGATGTCAACGCCAGAGAACTTGGACTTGGCGGCATCACGAATTCCGTGGAGGACATCATCATTGCCAGGGACATCATGTTAAGCCGGGATACCGGGGCGAGACTGCACTTGTGCCACTGCTCCACGAAGGATTCTGTCAGCATGGTCAAGCATGCTAAGATGGAGGGAATCCATGTGACGGCAGAGGTGTGCCCGCATCATTTTACACTGACTTCCGATGACATCAGGAAGATCGAGCCGACCGTGGATACGGAGAAAAAAGTGGCGATCGAGGCGGATGCGGACACGAATTACAAGATGAATCCGCCGCTGCGCACGAAGGAGGATGTACAGGCGTTAAAAGAGGGACTGCGGGATGACGTGATGGATGTGATCGCAACCGACCATGCGCCGCACACGTTTGAGGACAAGAATACCTCCATGAAATCCGCACCGTTCGGTATTGTGGGTCTTGAGACCGCCGCATGCTTAACGTACACGGAGCTTGTACTCGGCGGGTATCTGACGCCGATGCAGATGGCGGAGAAGATGAGTTACAATCCGGCGAAGATTATCGGAATCGACAAGGGAGATATTGAGCCTGGAAAGGTCGCAGACATTGTTATTTTTGACCCGGACGAGACGTACGTGATTGACAAGAATACGTTTTTCAGCAAGGGCAGGAATACCCCGTTTGACGGCAGAAAAGTCACCGGTAAAGTGCGAATGACACTTGTGAACGGACAAGTGGTATATGAAGATAAGGAAAAATAAAAGATCATGCATACAACACAACAGAAATTTGAAGAGACGGCAATCATAATCAAACAGGAAGAGATTGCGGACGATATTTACAGCATGTGGCTGCACACCGAGCAGATCGCGGCGCATGCAAAGGCAGGGCAGTTTGTATCGGTCTACTGTAAGGAAGGCAGCAGGCTGCTCCCGAGACCGATCAGTATCTGTGAGATCGACAGAAAGGACGGCGCGCTCCGTCTGGTATACCGCGTGGCGGGAAAGGGAACCGAAGAGTTTTCTTCCATGCACACCGGTATGCAGCTTAAGGTGATAGGACCACTCGGCAACGGCTTTCCGAAGCAGGAGAAAACGGCGTTTTTAATCGGCGGCGGGCG
>ERZ791659.1850-NODE-1850-length-10204-cov-2.72697_pt1 | contig 10204 bp, 6 predicted proteins | sample MGYA00510053_ERZ791659 | MGnify/ENA primary metagenome ERZ791659 (study PRJEB30046, sample SAMN00715192) | human gut metagenome | study: EMG produced TPA metagenomics assembly of the A metagenome-wide association study of gut microbiota in type 2... | reverse complement strand
AGCGGTCGAGTTTTTTGTCATATACCGAGTGGATGCGGAGTGAAGAGTTCAGCAGTCCGAATTGTGTCCAGCGGGTATAGAGTTCCGGATCGGTTCCGTCATAGAATCCACCGAGATCGTGTGCCCAGAAGAAACAGCCTGCATTGCCGCTGGTAGTCGTCAGGTCAACCTCAAAGCGGAGCAAGTCCCAGTTGCCCACGGCATCTCCGGAGAACTGGATCGGATGGCGATGGTCTCCCCAACCTGCCCAACGGCTGAATCCTGCGCCGCGGAGGCGGTTACCGGCCGAGTAGTTATAATAAATGTGGTTCAGCCAGGGAAGGTGTTTCATGTTTGTACCCCGTACCAGCGGATACAGATAATCTTGTTGCCAGTCGAGCCACCAGAATGCTACACCCATGGAGTCGCTTTCCTGATGGGCATGTTTCATGAAGGCATTCATATAATTGCGGTCGCCTGCGTCAAACAAGGGTACGCCGGTTTTCAGCGTATCTGCTCCCAGGTCACGTATGAATGCTTTGTAGCTGTCCTCGTGCGGGCGGATACCGTCGTGCGGATGTTCGTTCAGTACCACGTAAATATGGTCGTCTTTGAAGTCGCTTATCAGCTTCTCCGGTTCCGGAATCAGTTTCCGGTTCCAGCTGTAACCCGTCCAGCCGCGTGTGCCGGCATGTCCGGTTCCCACTTTGGCGTTTTGCGTATGCCATCCCATGTCGAACACCATGATGTCGAGTGGGAAGTCGTGTTCGCGATATTCACGTACCAGTTGACGGTAGTCTTCGTCCGTATAATTCCACCAGCGGCAATACCAGGAACCGTGTACATATTTGCGGGTCATCGGTGACGGACCGCTGACTGCCTGAAGCGATTTCAGGGCTGCCTTGTAGTCATTGCCGTAAACAAACAGATACAAATCCTGTACATGGCTGCGGTCGCGTTCGGTGACCCATCCGTTTTTCAGGATTTCTTTGCCGGTGTCGTTAATCAGGTACCATCCATCGCGGCTCAATAATCCTTCCTGTCGGTCGATGGGGCCGTCTACATCGTCGAGCGTGGTCACCGGTCCCAGCAGGTTCCGGCTTTGGCGGCTGGCTATGTACCAACGCGTCTCTTTGGATGCGTTTCCGTTTCTGAAGTAGACAAACAGGTTGGTTTGCCCGAAGGGGAATCCGTCGTTGTAGTACTCGATGCGCAGGACGGGGGTGGTCATTACGTAGCGGTTGCCTTCTTTTCTCTCCACTTTTACGTCGGTACATCTGGGAGTGCGGTCGACAGCGAAGAGTGTAGAGTCATTCAGGAACTGTCCCTGCTGTGCGTACTCCATACGCACCAGATGGTCGGTGATGAACGTGAACCGGCTGTTGCCTATAACTACCGGATTTGAACAGAAGGACGGCAGGCAGAAGAGTAGCCCGGCTATCCGGAGAATGGTTCGTTGGATGTTTCTCATGTCGTTTTTATTTTCGTTAATTGAACTGTTCAGGCTGTATCTGTATTTTCATTTCATACGAGGAACCCTCGCATACCCGGACGAAGGTTCCTCGGATGATTCTCCTTTTATAGATTCTTTTCCGGTACTGTCAGTCCGTTACGGAAAATGTCGAAACGGCAATAACCTCCGAGAGCCGGTTCTTTGCGACATCTTGTCCGAATGGAGAACGGTTGGTAACCACAGTTGGAGTTGTTTTTCCCGCTTGGAGCATTTGTGTACGTACTACTTTGGGTAGTCATTGCGTTTTGCCATCAGGTTTTGGATGGTCATGTAATGCTTTTCATACGTGTCCGGATTAAGATCGCCCTTGCTCGTTTTCTTCCACGATTTCATTCCGACGGTCATACTTTCCAGTCACTCCTCTGCTACCTGCTCATCGTGAACATACGATTTAGCAAACTAAAAACGCTGCAAGGTATGAAAAAAAAGCAAAAGAGGATGAACAAGGTATGTGTTTTCTTTTTTTCTGAAATGAAATGTCCGTTAATGTAAGTGATATGTCCGTTCCTGAACATCCTGTGAATTTGTATGTGTGCTGATAGTTAGATAGTTATTAGTCTGGCACATTACTTGTACTGGGATAAATGGGTGAGTTGTCCAATTGTGGCATAACTTACTCTTAGATTGTAATTTTGATTGATAAAGGGTGGAATGTGAATTTCGCCCTTTATTTTGTCCGGGCAGCAGGGTAAAAAATAGGGGTGGAACTTTTTTCCCACCCCTATCACTTACAATAATAATAACTTCTTTTCTTAATCAATGGGCTGTCCTTTATAGAAGTCCAGTATCTTTGTACGGAACAGATAATCATATTTGGCTTGAATCCGGTCGGACAATGCTTTGGTGAGATTCAGCTTAGATTCATTGTATTCAACCGAAGTTGCTTTTCCATTATCGAATTTCTCACTCATCAGACGGAAAGATTCCCGGTTGGCCTCTACGGCTGATTCGCTTGACTTAAACTTGCTTTCGGCGGCTACAGCATTGTACCATGCTTGTTGGATTTCTTTGTACAGTGCTTTCTTGCTGTTGTCCAATTGCAGTGCCAGATTGGTCTGTTGCAGGCGTGCCGTACGTACGCGGTTGCGGGTAGCCAGACGATTGAATATAGGTATATTCAAACTGAATCCGGCATATTTATTCAGGTTGTTCTTCATTTGATTACCAAAACTTGAACCGGCACTACCGTTTACTGTATAGAAATTCGTACCTAATCCGGCTGAGAAGGATAACTGAGGATAGTAGCTGCTTTTAGCTATACGGATGTTTTTCTCACTACCTTCAAGGCGGTATTGGGCTGCTTTGATACCGGGCTTGTATAACATGGCCTGATTATAAATATCGTCCGGTGAAGTAAGTGGAGAAAACTCCAACTCAGTATCCGGGGCAGCCAATGCGAAGTTCTCCGGAGTTGGCAGTTCAAGCAATTGGCTTAGGTCGAGCAAAGCCAACCGGTAATTGTTATCTGCCTGCACAGCGCTCATTTCGTCTTGTGCAACACGTGCTTTGGCTTCAGCAACCTCGGCAGGAGAGGCTTTTCCTACTTCATGCAAGCGGGTGATACGGTTCAGTTGCTCTTTACTGAGGCCTACCTGGCTCTGGGCCACTTTACTTAGTTCCAGATTAAAGAGTACTTGCAGATAAGCAGAAGTGACATTGATGGCCAGATCCTCTTTCGCTTTATTCAAGTCTTCTATTGCAGCTTTCAGGTTGAGCTTCGTAAGCTCGTACTGATTGGGTAGTTCCAGACCGGTGAATAAGGGAATATTCGTACCCAGGCTAAAGCTGCTGCTACCGCTGTTAATGTCGTTGTAGGTATTGTCTACGGGTGATGCCGTGCGCCCCCAGCTCCAGTTTTGCGAAGCGCTACCGCTGAGGTTGGGCAGGCGTGCCCATTTGGCTGTGTTTACATCCACCTTGTTTTGTTCGGCTGAATTTGCTGTTTGCTGCACACTGATGTTATGCTCAATGGCATAATCGATACACTGACGTAGAGTCCATCCTTCCTGTGCCTGTGCAGCGTAAGTGGACAGTCCGGTCAGTATCAGTAAATTAATTAATATTTTGTTTCCCATATTATGCGTTGTTGGTGATTCGTATTTTCTTTATACCTCTTTTATATATAAAGGCTTATTTACTTTTCTTTTCCGAAGCTCTCACTTTTTCTTTTCCGGTCAGACCTTCTTTGATTTCCAGTTTGATACCATCGCTCATACCGGTTTTGATTTGGCGACGTTCGAACTTCTGTTCGGGAATGCTATCGGTCATTACCCATACGAACGTGCTGTCACCGCTGAATTCGATTACACCCTCGGGAACTGCCAAAACTTTCTGTGCGCGTTGCAGCACGATTTCTGCGTTGGCAGAATATCCGGAACGGATCTGTACTGAATCCGGTGCGTGAACGGCCGCTTTAATCTCAAACTGATTGGCTCCGTTTTCTTCCACACCTTTCGGAGAAATGTATTCTAGTTCGGCATCAAATGTAAGATTCTGCAAAGCACCGATCGTCAGTTTCACCGGCATACCTTCATGGATACGTCCAACCTCTGTTTCGTCGATTTTACCTTTGAAAATCAGGTCATTCATGTTAGCTACCGTGGCGATAGTCGTACCGTCATTGAACGTATTACTCATAATAACGGAGTTACCTACTTTGATAGGTACATCCAGAATCAGTCCGTCGATGGTCGAACGGATCAGTGTGCTACTGAACGATGCACTGTTTTTGGTGATACCCTCTTTGATGATTTCCAATGCATCTTTTGCAGTCTGCAATTCTTCGCGTGCCTTCTTTATATCCACTTCACTCTTCTCGAATTCCTCTTTGCTGATTAGCTTGTCATTATAAAGCTTCTTGATACGTCCGAAGTCGGTCTCTGCCTGAGCTGCACTGATTTCTGCTACGCGCACACGGCTTTCGGCTGAGTTTAACTGGCCCAGTTCCGGAATAACTTTCACTTTTGCGATCACTTCACCTTGTCTGATGGTTTGTCCGGCCTCCTTATATACCTCGGATATGATACCGGATATTTGTGGTTTAATAAGTACTTCATCTCGTGGTTCTACTTTACCGGTGGCCACTGTAGTCTTTTCCAGGTCGGCAACTTCCGGGGTGACAGTTTCATATACAGTTGTTTGGGGTTTCGACTTCTGGTACAGGAATATGAATGTCCCAATGAAGATGGCGGCTACCACTACCAGTAATGTGATTTTCAGATACTTTTTCATCTTGTTTTATATTTTGAATTGTTATTTTCTATACTTGACTGTGTCTCTTTTCTGCTTTTTGTGGGGGAGAGGCTGTACTTTATTCATCTCTGATAGCCTCTATCGGACGGATGGCCATTGCCCTGTAAGCCGGTGCCAGCCCGGCCAGTAATCCCAGTGTCACCAGTAACAGGCACGTTCCGATAGCCATGCCAAAGGAGACCTGGAAGTGAGAATAATGGTCTTTACCGGAGTTAACGCCTATTTCCATCAATTGCAGGATCAATACTCCAAAAGAGATGCCGGCCATGCCTGCTATGGTAGTCAGTACCATACTTTCCGATAAGATCTGTTGCAAGATATCTTTCGGACGGGCACCGATGGCACGTCGTATACCTATTTCCGTGGTTCGTTCCCTTACCGTTACCATCATGATGTTCGATACACCGATGGCGCCGGCCAGCAAAGTACCCAGGCCCACCATCCAGATCAGTACATGGATACCGGTAAACAAATTATCCATCATCGAGAACATGGCTTCCGCATTCAGCTTCATGACTGCCTGCTTATCGTCCGGTGCTATATAGTGTGCTTCTTTCAGGATGCTTTCTATTTCCGGTTCCAGATCGCTTACTTTTTTCCCTGGTTTCACGGTATAGCATATCACATCGATACGTTTTCCCATATTGTAGGCTTGTTGCATGGTACTAAAAGGTAATACAACAGCTTCCGAAGCTCGTCCCTGAATATTTATGTTTCCTTCGGATACACACATACCGATCACCTGGTAATAGATTCCGTCTACCCGTACATACTTTCCACAAGGATCTTCGCCCGGATTGAAAAGGCTTTCGTAAACGCGTTTGCCGATCACGCAGACTTTGCGTCCTTCGCGTACGTCCACATCATTGATGAATCTTCCGTAAGCCATATCCTGATTTTCAATCTTGGCGTAGTCCGGATAGAGCCCCTTTACGCTGCAATCATACTTTTTTTCTCCGAAAATGGCCGTCGAGCCCCAGCGGGCTATCGATGGGGTAATAACATCGATATCTTTTACTTTCTCACGGATTTGTTCTACATCCGAGTTCTCGATATCCCAGTAACGTCCTTTACGGAATCCTTTGTAAGCTTCCCCTGTTTTCTGGGAGCCCATGAATCCCGAGTTGGTGGCAAATCCTTCGAATTCGGCTTGCATCATGTCCTGCATCCCTTGTCCGCCCCCCATCAGGGCTATCAACATGAAGATACCCCAGAATACTCCGAAAGCCGTCAGCAGGCTTCGTGTTTTGTTTCTTGTTATCGTGACGAGGATTTCCTCACACGTGTCTATATCTACTCTCATAATCAATCTGCTCTAAGTGCTTCAATAGGTCTGATACTTACTGCTTTTTTGGCCGGGAAGAATCCTGCCAATGTGCCTGCGATTACCAGGGTTAATGTGGCCTGTATGGCAATACTGATATCTACCGTCGGATTCAGGAATACCGTTTCCGAGAACATTCCCACATCTACGGTTTGTTCTCCGGCCACCTTATTCATCCATTCGGTAGCTGCGATTCCCGCTACCATGCCGATATATCCAAAGAGGGTCGTAATGGTTACACTCTCTACGATAATCAGCCACAGGATGGAGAATGGCTTGGCACCCAATGCCTTGCGGATCCCAAATTCGCGTGTTCTCTCTTTCACTGTGATCAGCATGATATTTGATACACCCACAATGCCACTCAGAAGTGTAAAGACACCGATCACCCAGATGGCCGTGCGCAGGATACCCATGGCATTCTGAGATTGCAGATAGTTGGTAAAGCGGTTCCATATCCATAGTGCACTGTTGTCCGAAGGATCGAAACGATGTTTGGCACCCATCACTTTACGATAGGCTGCTTCAAATGCCTCATTCGATTCCATCGTGGTGAGTCCTTTGGTCGTGAAAGTCAGGTTGTTTAGTTTATCGCCTTTATTGTAAATCACCTGTAGGGTTGAGAAGGGAATATATGCTTCACTGCTTCCCTGGTCACCCGGATCGGTGTAAAGTCCTACTACCTGATAAGAAACTCCACCAGCATTTACGAATTTTCCGATAGGCTCTGTTCGGCTTTTTCCGAAAAGGATCTCAGCCGTCTTGGTATGTAGTACAATTACTTTTCGCCGTTCTTTGAGGTCGATATCATTAATGAACCGTCCCTCTGTCGATTTTACGGATTCCACTTCTGTAAAGTTCGGATATACCCCTTCCAATGAAAGGTTAACGTACTCCTGTCCGTAACTCAGATTCACATTGCTCTGCCATTGACTGGCACCTACGCTGATGATGTTGTCACTGAAATGTTCCATGGTAGCATTCAAATCTTTGTTATCCAGTTGAATGCGGCGTCCCTCTTTCAGTCCGTCGTAGGGTTTTCCGGTCCATCCCGGATAGATTTTGATGGAGTTCAGTGCTCGTGCGGAGGATGACTTTTCAAAAGCATGGATCAGCCCGTTACCGGCTCCCAATAGCACTATCAGCATGAAAATTCCCCATGCTACGGCAAATCCGGTCAGGAACGTACGAAGTTTGTTCCGTTTGATGGTGCCATATATTTCTTGCCAAATGTCAATCATATTTGTATTTGTTTTTATTTCATATATCCATCCTTGCCGAATGGTGAGGCATCATGATTCTGGTTCTCTTCAATCCGTTCGATAATACCGTCTTTGATGTGAATAATCTTGTCCGTCTGGTTGGCAACTCCGCTTTCGTGGGTTACTACGACAATGGTCATTCCGGTCTTGTGCAGGTCTTTTAGGATTTGCATGACTTCTACTGAAGTTTTGCTGTCCAGTGCACCGGTAGGTTCGTCGGCCAGAATAATCTGAGGCTGTGTAATCAGGGCACGGGCGATGGCTACACGCTGTTTCTGACCGCCGCTCATTTCGTTGGGCATGTGGTGTGCCCAGTCCTTGAGTCCCAGCATGTCGAGGTATTCCATAGCCATTGCGTTCCGCTTTTTCCGGCTTACTCCTTGGTAAAATAGAGGTAGTGCAACGTTTTCTACTGCGTTTTTGAATGAAATCAGGTTAAACGACTGGAAGATGAAACCGATCATCCGGTTGCGGTACTCCGCGGATTTAGTTTCGCTCAGGTTTTTAATCAACACATTGTTGAGGTAATACTCTCCGTCATCGTAATTATCCAGTATACCTAATATATTAAGTAAAGTAGATTTGCCGGAACCTGATGCTCCCATAATGGAAACGAATTCACCCCGCTCGATATCGAGATTGATGCCCTTGAGTACGTGGAGGGGGGCTCCGTTGTTGTAGGTTTTGTTAATGTCTTTTAAGTGTATCACAGTTTCATCTATTTAGTTTCAATTTTCTTATGATTTGTTCTATTAGACGCACGGTTGATACGAAAAGTTGCAAACGAAGTGAACTTTTTTAAAAAAAGATTTTGTAGACTCAATCTTCTTTACGTAATTTGTGTGCAATAAACATTTAATATTAACTAACCCTTTAAATAAGAGTATCATGAATTCAAGCATGGAGAAACCCTACGTAGTGGGTATTGACATTGGCGGAACAAACACTGTCTTTGGAATTGTTGACGCGCGCGGAACTATTATAGCAAGCGGTGCAGTGAAAACTCAGGTATATCCTACAGTAGAAGAATATGCAGATGAAGTATGCAAAAATCTTCTGCCGTTGATCATTGCAAATGGCGGGGTGGATAAAATAAAGGGTATCGGCATTGGCGCTCCTAATGGAAACTATTATACCGGAACCATTGAGTTTGCTCCTAACCTGCCTTGGAAAGGTGTATTGCCGTTGGCTTCTATGTTCGAGGAACGTCTGGGCATTCCGACAGCCTTGACAAACGATGCTAATGCTGCCGCTGTGGGTGAAATGACTTACGGGGCTGCTCGCGGTATGAAAGATTTTATCATGATTACTCTGGGAACAGGTGTCGGTAGTGGTATTGTTATCAACGGACAAGTGGTTTACGGACATGACGGCTTTGCCGGAGAACTCGGTCACGTGATCGTTCGTCGTGACGGACGTATCTGTGGTTGCGGACGTAAAGGATGTCTGGAAACATACTGTTCGGCTACAGGTGTGGCACGCACTGCACGCGAATTCCTCGCTGCACGTACCGATGCCAGCTTGTTGCGCAATATCCCGGCAGAGAGCATTGTATCGAAAGATGTATACGATGCTGCCGTACAGGGAGATAAGCTGGCTCAGGAGATTTTCGAATTTACAGGTAATATTCTGGGTGAGGCATTGGCTGACGCTATTGCTTTTTCAAGTCCCGAAGCTATTATCTTGTTCGGTGGTTTGGCAAAATCGGGCGACTATATCATGAAGCCGATTACAAAAGCCATGGAAAATAATCTTCTGAACATTTACAAAGGCAAAACAAAATTGCTCGTTTCTGAGTTGAAAGACTCCGATGCTGCCGTACTGGGTGCCAGTGCATTGGCTTGGGAATTGAAAGACCTGAGAGACTAAGAGCGAATGAAAGCGATTATTTAGCTGAAAGCTCCGGAAGCAATTCCGGAGCTTTTTTTGTCTGTGTGGGCAGGAACTTCGGGATGTACTCCAATATCGTTTTGTCAGAAATGTCATTTTGTATTTTCTATCGGTTCAGGGCGGGCATATTCCGATCTTTGTTGGGAACCGGTGGGAAAAATGAATTTTAGCAGACTCCCGGAAGGTCACTAAGATGTCTTATTGAGTTTAACCCTCGCCGGAAGAAAGAAAAGTTCTTTTATTCTGTTTTGTATGATAGCGAATCTTGTAGTCTAACTTCGAAATGGTACTTGGGATACCTCACTCCAACCGGAGCTAATAAGTGAAAAATGACTTTGATTTTAGACTATTAATAACCTCTTTGGAAGAAGTTAATGATTTGTTTCGACTTTATTAATAAAAGACTCGGACGTTATTAACAAAAGACTTGGACGAAATTAATAATCTCTTTCGTCTTTTTCCGTATATATACTCTCAAAGTGATCAAGTTCTGCATGAATACTCTTTTTTTATTCTTTTTTATGCAAGAAAGATCTACAGAAGCTCTTTGTTTAAGAAAGGGGTGGTTAGCAAATCGATTGAAAAGAGAGTATAATGATTCCATTTTATAAGATTTAGCATCTTTTTGCCGGATTCCTTTTTTATCATCTTCCAATGCTGTAAGGGGGGGCTATTTGTTTCTTTTGGATTTCCACACATGAAGACTATCGGAAGCTTTTCGGTGATTATGCTGTATAAGTGCTTGTGCCGCGAAAGGTAGGAATGATAATTGTGTTACGAAATAAAAAAGAGGAAATCTTGCCAGAAGATTCCCTCTTTTTTATTTCGAATCGAAAAGTAAGGCTGATTAGCCGTTAACTCTTTTTTCTTTGATTCTTGCTTTCTTACCAGTAAGAGCACGCAGGTAGTACAGTTTAGCGCGACGTACTTTACCAACCTTGTTCACTTCGATGCTGTCGATAGCCGGTGATTCGATTGGGAAAA
>ERZ791659.1848-NODE-1848-length-10219-cov-2.3232_pt1 | contig 10219 bp, 9 predicted proteins | sample MGYA00510053_ERZ791659 | MGnify/ENA primary metagenome ERZ791659 (study PRJEB30046, sample SAMN00715192) | human gut metagenome | study: EMG produced TPA metagenomics assembly of the A metagenome-wide association study of gut microbiota in type 2... | reverse complement strand
ACTATATGTTGGAATTAAAAAATTGTGTAAGAAAAAAGCAGCCGGAGACTGGATTGCACTTCCGATTGCAGGCGTTGCAGGTGCATTTACAAATACGCTGCTGGTTATGAATTTAATTTATATTTGTTTCAGTTCGGAGTTTGCTTCGGCAAAAAATATTGCGCTGGATGCAGTTTACGGAGTGATTTTAACGATCATTGCGACGAATGGTGTGCCGGAGGCAATTGTTGCAGCGGTACTTACAACAGCAATTGGAAAAGTACTCATAAAGTGGAGGAGATAGGCTTTGTTAACAGGTAAAACAGTTGTATTAGGTGTCACAGGAGGGATTGCGGCATATAAAATGCCAAATGTGGCAAGAATGTTGAAAAAAATGCACTGTAATGTTCATGTGATCATGACACAGAATGCAACAAATTTCATTACGGCTACTACATTTGAGACACTCACGGGAAATAAATGTCTGATCGATACATTTGACCGCAATTTCGAGTTTTCTGTAGAACATGTTGCAATTGCCAAACAGGCAGATCTGGTCTTAATTGCGCCGGCGACAGCGAATGTGATTGGGAAAATTGCAGGAGGCATTGCGGATGATATGCTTACTACAACTGTGATGGCCTGCATCTGTAAAATTTTGATCGCTCCGGCGATGAATCACAATATGTATCATAATTCCATTGTTCAGGAGAATATCGAAAAGTTAAAACGACATGGGTATGAAATCATTGATCCTGTATGTGGAATGCTTGCAAATGGGGATACTGGAGACGGAAAGCTTCCATCAGAAGAAACATTGGTAAGCTATGTGGTAAGAGAACTTGCGCATGAGAAAGATTTGCATGGAAAAAAAGTACTGGTAACGGCAGGACCAACGCAGGAGGCCATTGATCCAGTTAGGTATATCACGAATCATTCTACCGGGAAAATGGGGTATGCGCTTGCAGAAGCTGCCATGTTAAGAGGAGCAGAAGTCACATTGATCAGTGGACCGACCGCTATTGAGCCGCCGATGTTTGTAAATGTGATTCCAATCATTTCAGCGCAGGAAATGTTTGAAAAAGTAGCGACAAACGCCACAGAAAACGATATAATAATAAAAGCAGCGGCTGTTGCAGATTACCGACCAAAAGAAGTCTGTGATGAGAAGATAAAGAAATCGGATCATGACACAGAGATTGAGTTAGAACGTACAACAGATATTCTTGCATACCTTGGAAAGAATAAAGGAAAAACTTTTTTATGTGGGTTCTCCATGGAAACAGAAAACATGTTGGAGAATTCCAGAAGAAAATTAGATAAAAAAAATCTTGATATGATTGTTGCAAATAATTTGAAGGACAAAGGCGCTGGTTTCGGAGTGGATACGAATTTGATCACGATCATCACAAGAGACCGGGAATTGCAACTAGAGTTAATGAGTAAGCAGGATGCTGCAAACTGTATTTTAGATGAGATTATCAGAAAAACTGGAAATCGTGAATAGACAAGAAAGTAGCAGGTAGATTGCATGGAAGTATTGAAAGTACAAAAAGGTCAGATTATTGCAAAAAAAAATGACAAAGTAAAAGAATGGTATTTTATACAGGAGGGGTCTGTCATTCAGAAGTATGCATTTGTTGAACTGGAATTGAAACAGAATGGCATTGTTGGTATTCTGGAGAATGACAGATTCCTTTGTGATTATATCGCAGCGGAGGACAGTGCACTGGCCGTTTTTCCATGTGAATCATCGGAGGATCTGCAGGAGATTTTGTCAAATGATGCAAAGATCCGAAGATATTTTTTGAAGGCAGCGATTGAGCAGAGACAGCAGATGCTCCAGGTATACGCTGGTCTGGATGTGAGATGCAAACAGTTTCATACGTTTGTAGAGACGTTTTATAATGACTATAAAACAATCTGTAACCAGTATCAGTTAGAAGAACAGCCTTTTTCTAAAATGGACTATTTCCATTCTCTGGAAATGCGTCATAAAGCAGAAAAATGGGAGATGGACAACAGCAGTAGTCTGGTGACAAATTATCTGGAAGAATATCTGAATCTGCTGGAAAAGGATGATAGTCTGTGCGTTGGTGCAATTATGGAGGCTTCTGCACAGATGCGAAGAGTTGCGCAGGGAATCAGTGAGATGGCTGCGTATCTCCTATATAATAAGGATCTGCTGATCAGTGAATCCGGAAAAGATATTTTCCAGTTATTCTTTGATCTGGCGATTCGCGCAGGGTTGAATCATGAAGAATTAGAACCAATCAATAAAGAAGTGAAACTGATCATTGAACTGGTAGAAAAATTAAAGATTTATGATCAGAGAGTCATTGATTACCGCTGGAGTGAATACCAGAATTACGAATTTGGAAGCAATGGGTTAGAGGAAGTGGCATCTGTTGGAGCTTTTGGCGAAGACGAAGAAGAGTTTGAGAGCGATGAGGAAGATCGCGAAGACTGCTTAGAACATATTCTTACCTATGCGGGATTTGATGAATCACAGATCGAGGATGTACGCAATAAGATCAGGGAATACCGGGAACTGCCGGATATGCTATCAACGGATGATGAGGCATACCGCATCAGAAAACAGCTGACGCCTGTTTTTTATGATGTATATTATAAGGTATTTATGCGTGCAATGCAGGAAGAGGGGCAGATAACGCCAATTCTGGAAATGTTCCTCAATTTTGGCTTTATGGATGTGCAGATGGTTGGTGAGGATAATGCCAATGCATTGTACGATCTGACAGAACATTTGGATCTATGCAATTCAGAGCATGTGTATACCATGTATGAGTGGCTGAAGGCAATTTATGAAGGACGGAAAGAGCCTTCCAAAAATGAATTTGATCTGGATTATAGCCAGTATCTATTAGAAAAACTGAAAACAAAGAAGATTACGGAAGCACAGATGAAACAACTTCAGGATAACCGGGAGCTGAAAGTAAAATATGAGATTCAGAACATGTTTACCTCTGGAAACCGTGCAACGTATGGAAAAATAACGACATTCTGTCCGATTTTAGGAGAGTATGATCTGATCAACTCTGTAGAAAAGATGCTTGTGACAGCAGAGCGGTTAGAGGGAGTTATCAATCAGATCCGTAAGATCGATTTTTCTGTTTTTTACAGAGAAGTATTATTTTCAGATCCGGACAAAGGAATTAACCATGAAAATATTATGAAAGAGGTATTGCCGGATATTATTCTTATGCCAAATGCGGGAACCAAGGCAATGATGTGGCAGGAGACAGCGGGAGTGAAGCGCGACACTTCAGCACGTTTTATGTTCCCTGTTTTTACTGCGGTAGATCTTGAAGATATGATGATCGAGACTATGGGTAGATATCGTTGGGAAATCTGCAGAAAGATCCAGGGTGTACATTGGAATGATATCCGTGAAAAATCCCTGACGGCGGAGTATTGCGATTATATGCAGTTTTACCGTAAAAATTTTGAATTGTCTGCTGATGCAAAAGAAAAGCTGAAAAATGCATTGTTCCGCGCAAAGAATAATTACAGGGAAGTTTTTGTAAAGGATTACCAGAACTGGATCAAATATGAGTCAAGAGGAAGCTATCGTCTGAACAAGGTTTCCAGACAGATACTGATGACTTATTGTCCGTTCTCGAAAGAACTTCGAAATGAATTGAAGGCAAACCCAATGTATCAGGAACTTCTGAACCGATATGATATCCAGAGTTCCAGAAGTGTGAAACGTATTCTTGCCGTTTACGACAAGTATAAGCGTGCTGGCGGAGAATTAAATCAGGATTTAAGAGATAATTTATTATATTATCAGATGTAGAAAAATCCATCGGAAAAAAGATATAAACTTTTCCGATGGATTTTTTGTGTGTGAAACATCAATAGAAAAAGCCAAATGCAACCGCATCTGGCTTTTTCTGAGGGGAGTATAAATAATTAATAAGGGGTATAACTATGATACGTTTTCGTATCACAACGTTAGTATATCCTATCTATATTTAAAAAGCAATTTAAAAAATGTATATTTTGTGTGATTCTTCAAATAATAAAAATGCATGTGACAAAGTAATTTTACATGCAGAAAAAGAAGAAAATTTTGTACACAAAACAGGAGGACATTTTATCATGGCAAAGAACATGGATGGTACAAACAAGAGTGAAAACAGCTACGAGCAGAACAGTTATGAGAACAGCAATGGACAGAACAAGAGTGGTCAGAACAAATCTACCAATAAGTCAACAAATAAGTCCACAAACAAATCCACAAACAAAACTTCTGACTGCCATCACGAAGAGTAGCAGCACGGAAAACAAATCATTGCATAATATGTAATAAGGAAAGAATCAGAGACAGATTACAGATCACACTGTAATCTGTTTCTTGTTATAAAGGGGGAAATATGGCATTTTATACCATTCATCCAAGAGATATCCAGAATATTTGTTTTCAAAAGAGGGTGCGTGTAGTTGATATTAGAGAACCTCAGGAATACAGAAAATATCACTATCCGGGTGCAGTAAATATCCCGTACAGCGATGATGACAGCTGGTGCTGTCGTTTTTCAAAGTATCGGCCGCTGCTTTTATACTGTGAGTACTGGAGTACAAGGCTTCTTGCTGCACGCAAGCTGGGAAAAGAAGGGTATGAGGTTTATACTGTGATTGGCGGTGCAAATGCAATGCAGGAGCAGCTAAGGCGTTAGACGGGCAGAACCATTTCTCATGGAAATATTTTTGCAATTGACAGTTCTAAATAGAACAGATAATATAAGAATAGGTTTTTAGACTTATTTTTAGAGGAGATTTCAGTGAGAACATTTGATTTACTTGTGCCTTGCCACTTTGGGTTAGAGGCAGTTTTAAAAAGAGAAATATATGATCTTGGTTATGAGATCACAAAAGTAGAAGATGGCAGAGTGACATTTGAAGGTGATGAGGAAGCAATCTGCCGTGCCAACATTTTTCTGCGTACGGCAGAACGTGTTATGATCCAGGTCGGAAGGTTTAAGGCAACGACTTTTGAAGAACTTTTCCAGGGAATCAAGAACCTTCCGTGGGAAGAATATATTCCGGAGGATGGAAAGTTCTGGGTGAAAAAAGCGTCTTCTATCAACAGCAAGTTGTTCAGTCCATCCGATATTCAGTCCATTGCCAAAAAAGCAATGGTGGAGCGCATGAAACAGAAATATCACAAGGAATGGTTCAAAGAAGATGGAGCAGCTTATCCGGTCCGTATTTTTTTACTGAAGGACGAAGTGACGGTGGCGCTGGATACATCCGGTGATTCTTTACATAAACGTGGATACAGAACGATGACGAGTAAGGCTCCATTGACGGAAACGCTTGCAGCCTCCTTAATTATGTTGACTCAATGGCGGAAAGACCGGATTCTGGTCGATCCATTTTGTGGAAGTGGTACCTTCCCGATCGAGGCAGCAATGATCGCAGCGAATATCGCACCGGGAATGAACCGTGATTTTACAGCAGAGGAATGGACAAACCTGATTGACCGCAAACTCTGGTATGAGTGTGTGAAAGAGGCAGAGGATATGATCGACACTACTGTGAAAGTAGATATTCAGGGATATGACATTGATGGAGATGTGATCAAAGCAGCAAGGGAAAATGCGAAGCGTGCGGGAGTGGAACACATGATCCATTTTCAGCAGAGAGCGGTTGCAGATTTAAGCCATCCGAAAAAATATGGCTTCATCATCACAAATCCACCGTATGGAGAGCGTCTTGAGGATAAGGCAGATCTGCCGGAATTGTATACACAGATTGGGCAGGCATACCAGAGACTGGATTCTTGGTCGATGTTTCTGATCACAAGCTATACTGATACAGAAAAGTATATTGGAAGAAAAGCGGATAAAAACCGCAAGATTTATAACGGTATGTTAAAGACTTATTTTTACCAGTTTTTAGGACCGAAGCCTCCTAAAAAACGCAATTAAGGAGATTTAAGGGTACATGAAGTATTCGAAGCGTTATATTGCCTTCACGGGTGTGCTGGCAGTTGCACTTTTGATAAAATTTAATAATTTTGGCGAACAGTATCAGACTGTGAACCGTTTCCGCGGGGCGCAGCTTGAGGAGGAGACCTGGAATCCTCTGATCGCTCAGAGCGTTAACGAAGGACTGCTCTCAGTTGTGATCGACAATAAAGAATACACGAATGAGAAGTATCAGTTTTTCATGGATTCGAATCTGGACATCATGGTTCCGGTATCCATTTTACGGGATGCATTAAACTGCAGCGCACATATTTATAATGAGGATACGCTTCTGGTAGAGAAGCATAACAGTGAGCTTTCTTTTTCTCTGAATGACGATATGATAGAGGTCAATGGAAAGAAGGAAAAAGTGGTTTCCCCGCTGATCAAAAAGAACAAAGAGTATTATGTGAGTCTGAATGACCTGTCCAATTATCTGGACTATTCCTATACGTGGAATATTCAGGAAAATAAGGCACAGGCAGCAGATGTGTCGGAGAGTGCAACGATCATTCCGACAAAGTACGATCTGCGGGACAGAGCGAGGGTTTCTGCTATCCGCAATCAGGGAACGTATGGAACCTGCTGGTCTTTTGCAGCGTTGAGTGCGATGGAATCCGTTCTTTTACCGGAGCAGGATTATCAGTTTTCGGTGGATCATATGACATTGAATAATGGGTTTCATCTGGCGCAGGACGATGGTGGTGAGTACACGATGGGAATGGCATATCTTGCGTCATGGAAAGGACCGGTATTCGAAAAGGATGATCCGTATGGAGATAACAAAACAAACCCGGATCTTACGGCTGTAAAGCATGTGCAGGAGATGCAGATCATCGATGGAAAAGATTATGAGAAGATAAAGGAAGCAGTATTTAAATACGGTGGCGTGCAGACTTCGATTTATAACTCGTTAAAAAGTTCGCAGTCGAAATCACCTTATTATGACCGCAGAACAAGTTCGTACTGCTATATCGGTACGGAAAAACCAAACCATGATGTTGTGATCATCGGCTGGGACGACAGTTATTCCAAGGATAATTTTTCCGTTGATCTTGAGGGGGACGGAGCATTTATCTGTCAGAACAGCTGGGGAAGCGAATTCGGTGATGGCGGGATTTTTTATATTTCTTACTATGATACGAATATTGGTACCCACAATGTCGTGTATACAGGAATTGAGGACAGTGATAACTACGATCACATTTATCAGAGTGATCTCTGCGGCTGGGTAGGACAGCTCGGCTATAACAAAGAGAGCATTTACGGTGCAAATGTTTATACTGCGGAATCCAATCAGAATCTTACGGCTGCGAGCTTTTATGCCACAGGAAAAGATTCGGAGTATCAGCTTTATGTTGTGAAAAATTTTGAAGATGAATCATCTTTGAGTAATATGACACCGGTAGCATCAGGAAAATTGAGTAATGCAGGTTATTATACAATCCCATTTGACAAACAAATTGCACTGGATGCAGGAGAGCGGTACGCGGTGGTATTATTTATCAGTACACCGGATGCAGTACATCCGCTTGCCATTGAGTATGAGGCGGATGATGCCACGGCCGATGTCGTCTTAGATGACGGCGAAGGTTATGTCAGTGCCAATGGTTTTGAGTGGGAAAATGTAAAAAATGTGGAGAATTGTAATATTTGTATCAAAGCATTTAGCAATGACCGTTAACAGGGGGTTACGTGGAAGAGAAAGCAATGAAGTTTGCAACCGTGACAGCGGTTCTTCTCATGATCATAGTGTGTGTGTTATTGCCGAAACTTCCGGCAATCCACACATGGGCAGTGGAGCGTGAGGAGGAGCGGATCGCAGAGGCAGAACTTGCAGAACAGAAGATTACAATGAGTGATCTTACAATTAAAAATACAGAAGTGGCAGATGACACAGAACAGAGACAATTGCGTCTGAAGCTTCCGGCGGGAGTAAAGGGGAGTGATATCACAATCTCAAATGACTATGTGACACAAACTGTCCGTATCGAATTGCCGCAGACAGAGGTCAGTTATTTTGAGAATGATCCATTGACAGGAAGCAGCAACCATATTGATAATCTTTCTTATGCAGTGAGCAAGGGAAGCAGTGGACTGATCGAGATCACGATGGATCAGGTTTATGAACTGGATATGGATTATGATGATAATTATTACTATTTTGATTTTCTGACGCCGCATGAAGTCTATGACAAAGTCGTGGTTGTGGATGCCGGGCATGGTGGAAGAGCGCCGGGAGCAACGAAACAGGGAATCAACGAAAAAGATTGGAATTGTGCTGCAGCTGAAAGCGATTTTTGATAACAGCGGCGGGAATATCGGTGTTTACTATACAAGAACGGATGACAGCAACCCGACTTTTGACCAGAGGGTACAACTGGCGAATAAGTCTCAGGCAGATCTGTTCATCAGTATACATAATAATTCAACGAAAAGCGGGCGGATGTCCTCGACACACGGTACACAGGTGATGTACAGTGAGTCGGATACGAAAGAGTTGGGAAGTAAGGCATTTGCGCAGATTTGTCTGGATCATGTGACGGAGGCGCTGGAGAGCAGGGATAAGGGGCTTGTGGAGGGCGATGAGATTTATATCATTCGAACCAGCGAAGTTCCGGTAGCATTGATCGAAGTCGGATTTATGACAAATCAGGAGGAACTTAATCTTCTTAACAGTACCGATTATCAGAAAAAAGCGGCAGAAGGTGTTTATGACGCTGTTCTGGATGCATTTGCGAAAGGATATTAAAAAGATGACAAAAATTATTTTTGCAACAGGAAACGCAGGAAAAATGCGCGAGATCAGAGACATTATGGCAGATCTGGATGTGGAACTTTTATCCATGAAAGAGGCAGGAATCAAACTGGATATTGTAGAAGATGGAAAGACATTTGAGGAGAATGCACTCATTAAGGCAAGAGCAGTGTCTAAGGAGGCACCTGGGGCAATTGTGATGGCAGATGATTCCGGGCTGGAAGTGGATTACCTGCACAAAAAGCCGGGGATTTATTCTGCACGTTTTATCGGCGAGGATATATCTTATGATATTAAAAATCAGGCGATTTTAGACCTTCTGGCAGGTGTTCCAAAGGAGAAACGAACTGCCCGCTTCGTCTGTTCCATTGCAGCAGTGCTGCCGGATGGAAGGGAATTTGTGACAAGAGAGACCATGGAAGGCTATATCGGGGGTAAAATTGCAGGCGAGAATGGATTTGGTTATGATCCAATTTTTTGCGTGGAAAAATACGGATGTACAACCGCAGAACTTTCGGAAGAACAGAAAAATGAGATCAGTCACCGGGGAAAAGCACTGCGTGCCATGAAAGAGAAACTTGCGAAGGAAAACCTATGAAAATATTGATCATCAGTGATACCCATAGAAAACATGACAATCTTTTAAAAGTGTTAGAGCGGGAGTGCCCGGTTGATCTTTTGATTCATCTTGGTGATGCTGAGGGGTATGAGGATTATATTGCAGAGCAGGCAGGATGTCCTATGGAAGTGGTAGCGGGGAATAATGACTTTTTTTCCTCACTGCCACGGGAAAAAGAGCTGCAGATTGGAAAGTATAAAGTGCTTATTACCCATGGACACTACTATTATGTTAATACCGGGATTGAAGATATTGAGCGCGAAGCAGAAGGAAGAGGATTTGATATCGTTATGTTTGGGCATACCCATCGTCCGATCATCGATTATCATAAGGATGTCATTGCGTTAAATCCAGGCAGCCTTTCTTATCCGAGACAGGAAGGAAAAAGACCGTCTTATATTATTATGGATATTGATAAAAAGGGAGAAGCAACGTTTGAAATTGAGTATTTATAGGCGCAAAGCCCTGAAAAATCAGGGGATTCGGGCAATTAGAAAAAAGTTGAAAAAAATGTAAAAAAAGTGTTGACATTTTCTTTGTGCTCTTATATAATAACTCTTGCGTCACGGAATGAGAGACAAAAACAAAGCTTCTTAAGATGTGAAAGGCATTGAAAATTATCCTTCGGGGTGTGGCTCAGCTTGGCTAGAGCGCCTGGTTTGGGACCAGGAGGTCGCAGGTTCGAATCCTGTCACCCCGATTTCGTGCGGGTGTAGTTCAATGGTAGAACACCAGCCTTCCAAGCTGGATACGTGGGTTCGATTCCCATCACCCGCTTTAAATCTGCACTGACAGGTTTATACAAGATCATATGTGTTCGTAGCTCAGCTGGATAGAGCAACGGCCTTCTAAGCCGTGGGTCGGGGG
>ERZ791659.1842-NODE-1842-length-10248-cov-1.86334_pt1 | contig 10248 bp, 3 predicted proteins | sample MGYA00510053_ERZ791659 | MGnify/ENA primary metagenome ERZ791659 (study PRJEB30046, sample SAMN00715192) | human gut metagenome | study: EMG produced TPA metagenomics assembly of the A metagenome-wide association study of gut microbiota in type 2... | reverse complement strand
CACGCTTAAAGGTAAGCAGAAAGAACCGGAAGAGGATGTAAAATTACTGGACGGGGAACGCCTGCTCGACAATCAGGACTTGTGCCTGCTACTGCAAGTGAGCAAACGGTCGCTGCAACGCTACCGGAGCATCGGGGTACTGCCCTACGTGATGCTGAGGCACAAGACCTACTACAAAGAATCAGAGGTGCTGCGCTTTATTGCAACGCATTGCAGGATTTTCCATAAGGATGAAGTGGAACGGTACAAGGCACGTATCTCAAAATTGCCGTAGGAATAAGGTTTTCATTACGGTAACAGCGGGAAATGAGAACCGGATATGATTGAAGAATATACCATAGAAGAAAGGAAGCCTGGACACTCCCAAAAGACCGGAGAAAAGACGGTAGCGGGTGAACCGACTTCCTAATTAATATCCATTTAAAATCAATTTTAATTATGGCTGAAAAAAAGAAAGATGAAGATGTTTTGCTCGTCAGGGATGAGAAGACGGGCGAGATCAGCGTGGTAGCCGGACTGAACAAGGACGGCACACCGAAACGGACACCTGCCAATCCGAAACAGTCGCAGGATTTCCTGCGGTTCGACCGGAACGGTGATGCTATGACTACTTTCCTAACCAATTTCTACCGGCAATGCAAAGAGCCGAACCGCTTCGGGTTTTACCGTGTGGCAGTGGACGGGATGGATAAGGTAATGGAGGTTGTGAAGAATTTCCTGAAAGAACCGGAAACGTACAAGGACCTGCTTGCACCCCACAAGGTGGATACGTCTGCCGTTGAACAGCAGGTGGCGCAGGAACGGGCGGGGCAAGAACAAGCCGCCGCACAAGGGGAAACGCAGCAGACGGAAACTGTGGAAGGTGAAGACCAAGCACAAGGACAAGCGGCAAGCGAAAGTGAAACGCCTGCCGAAAAAACGGCTGTCGAAGGCGAAGAGGTTACGACAAAGGTTACGGATGGAGAGCAACCGGAAGTTACGGAAGGGCAGCAGCAGGACGGAACAGCAGGACAACAGCAGGACGGGACGCAGGAGCAGCAAGCCGACGCAACAGGACAAACGCAGACGGGAAATGCCCCTGCTGCACAACTCGACGAGAACGGTTTTAACTGGGCGACACTCGAACAACAATGGGGTATCTCCCTGCAAGAACTAACGGACAGCGGAGAACTGAAAAACCTGAATAAAACCGGATTGTCGAACCTTGTCACTATCCACCCGGAAATCGCAGGGCAACGCTATGAGATACAAGCGAGACTGGAAGTGAGGACGATGCCGGACGGCAGCAAGAATTTTGAACCGCATTTTATCCAGAAAGAACCGAAACTGGATATGCCTTACAAAGACATCGAATTTACGGATGCAGACCGTAAGAGCTTGCAAGAGAACGGTAATCTGGGGCGGACGGTGGAAATCGTGGACAAGGAAACGGGCGAAATCATTCCGTCGTACATCAGTATCGACAGACAAACGAACGAACTGACGGATATCCGGGTGAGCGAAATCAAAATCCCGCAAAAAATCGGAAAGACGGAGCTTGCCAAAGCTGAACAGGATTTGCTTGCCGCAGGGCTTCCACTGAAAAAGGAAATCGAACTGAACAACAACCGGAAATTTAATGCCACCCTGCAAGTGAACGTGCAGTACAAAGGTGTGGAGTTCGTGCCGAAAAACAAGCCGCTCGGTCAGAAAAAAGCGCAATGGCAAGGGAAAAAGGAACAACAAGCGGGCGAAAAGAGAGAAAGCCAGACTGCCGGAGAGCGAAAAAAAACGCCCAACGGCGACGGGAATACCGGACAGACGCAAGGCGGCAATAAGGCGAGCCAGTCTCCCAACGAAAACAAACCGGGACAAACGGGACAACCGGAACAAGCGGGACAGGAGAAGAAGCAACAGCAGTCCACCTGGCTGACTAAAGAGGGAACGATCCGCCCGATTGGAAAATGGAAGGGACAACCGTTTGATGAACAGCAGAAGAAGGATTATGTGGAAGGAAAGACGGTAGTGCTTCAAAACTCAACGGACCGGGAAGGCAACCCGTGTACACTGTATATCAAATTCGATTGGGAGAAAGGGAAACCGGTTGCCAACAGTGAAAGTCCGGATGTGAAACAAGCCACAGAGGTTATCCCGTCCAATGAGAGCCGCACGCAAATGGCGGTGAATAATGACGGTGCGACCAATGAAGCGACGAGGCATGTCAATCAGCCGCTTCAACAAGGGCAAGTCGCCCCTGCCAATGCCAAACAGCAGGAGCAGCAACAACAGGGAGAGCAGCAACAACAGGGAGAGCAGCAAGGGCAAAGCACATCGCAAGCGGACGAACCGAAAAAGAGCAGAGGAATGAGAATGTAGCCTGCGGACGCTCCCTATCAAGGCTGTGAGCTACTGCACCGCTTACAGATAAACCATTCAGGTGCAGAAAAAAAATAATAGACCACTAAATCCACAATCAGGTCTGCGGGAATACCGGAAGAAGGATTCGAGCAGGCTCTTAAAAAATTAATCAGTATGAATTATAAATTTTGCATCCTTGCGGAAAAGCCCAGCGTGGCACGCGAGATTGCCCGCATCGTGGGCGCAACGAAGAGAGAAGAGGGTTATTTGTCGGGAAACGGCTATGCAGTGACATGGGCGTTCGGACATCTGGTACAGCCCGCCTTGCCGGATGGATACGGTATCAAGGGGTTCCACCGGGAAAATCTGCCTATTATTCCTCCGGTGTTTACTCTTATCCCACGCCAAAAGCGAACGGAGAAAGGCTATAAGCCGGACAGTGACGTGGTGGCACAGATAAAGGTGATCGGCCGCCTGTTCGCTGAAAGCGGGAAAATTATCGTCGCTACGGATGCGGGAAGAGAGGGAGAACTTATTTTCCGCTATCTGTATGAATATATCGGGTGCGCCACGCCGTTTGACCGTCTGTGGATCAGTTCGCTGACGGATAAGGCTATCCGCGAAGGATTGGAACGGCTGGAATGCGGCAATAAGTATGACAAGCTGTATTATGCGGCAAAAGCGAGAAGCGAAGCGGACTGGCTCGTGGGAATCAACGGTACGCAGGCTATCACCATTGCCGCCGGACGGGGTACGTATTCGCTCGGACGTGTACAGACACCCACACTGGCGATGGTGTGCGAACGCTATTGGCAGAACAAGCGGTTTACGCCCGAAGCGTTCTGGCAGGTGCATTTTGGGATGAAAGGCTGCGGGGAAAGCGATGCAGGGAATAGCGGCATACGGAATGACGGTGATAACCCTGCTTTCGTGAAATTGACCTCCGTAGAGAAATGGAAGGAGAAGGAACCCGCAGAGACGGCTTACCACTCGTTGCAGGCTGCGCAGACGGCAACGGTGACAAAGGTGGAACGCAAGGAAACGGTGCAGGACACACCGCTATTGTATGACCTGACGACACTTCAGAAAGAAGCGAACAGTAAGCACGGCTTTTCTGCGGAGCAGACTCTCTCCATCGCCCAAAAGTTGTATGAAGCGAAGCTGATTACCTATCCGAGAACGGGCAGCCGCCATATCCCGGAAGATGTGTTTGCGGAAATCCCCGCATTACTCGCCACACTGAAAAACAGTATGACATGGGGCAGGCTTGCCGCCCGTATCGGAGAGCCGACACGCCGGAGCGTGGACGATACGAAGATTACGGACCATCACGCGCTGTTGATTACGGGTATGAAGCCTAAGAACCTTTCGGGGGACGACATGACGGTCTATAATATGATAGCCGGCAGAATGCTGGAAGCATTCTCGGAAAAGTGCATTAAGGACGTAACGACCGTTACCGCCGAATGTGGCGGCGTAACCTGCACGGTGAAAGGTGCGGTAACGAAGCAAGCAGGCTGGCGCAACATATATGGCGAGGAAAAGGAAGAAGCGGAATTGCCGGAATGGAACGAGGGGGACACGCTCGAAAAAATAGCGTGTTCCATCACCGAAGGGAAAACCAAACCGAAACCTTTCCATACAGAAGCGACACTGCTCGCCGCTATGGAAACGGCAGGGAAAGAAATTGAGGACGAGGAACTGCGCCAGTCGCTGAAAGAGTGCGGCATCGGTACACCCGCCACCCGTGCCGCCATTATCGAAACACTGTTTGCACGCGATTATATGGTACGCCAGAAGAAAACGCTCGTGCCGACGGAGAAAGGGCTTGCACTTTATTCCGTCGTGAAAAATATGCGTATCGCCGATGTACAAATGACGGGTGAATGGGAACAAGCCCTTGCCAATATCGAAAAGGGGACGATGAATGCAGACACGTTCCGCAAAAGTATCGAGGTATATACGGCACAGATTACCTCCGAACTGTTGTCGTGCGACAAACTGTTCTCGCATAAAGATTCGGGGTACACCTGCCCGAAATGCAAGTCGGGGACGATGCAGTTTTACGGGAAGGTGGTACGCTGCGACAATCCTGCCTGCGGTCTGCCCGTTTTCCGCATAATAGCCGGAAAGACACTTTCCGACGGGGAAGTGACAGACTTGCTGGTTCAAGGCAGGACGGGACTGCTGAAAGGCTTCCAAAGCAAGCAAGGCAACGGCTTTGAGGCTGTCATCGCATTTGACGCGGACTTCAATACGACGTTTGTTTTCCCGGAGAAGAAAAGGGGCGGGAAACGTCCGCAAAAAAGAAAATAATGCGTATATTCGCCACTAAGTTCACGGACATAAGTCGTTCATACTATGCAGATAGTTGTACTGACCGGGCTGTGGATTTAGTGGTGGCACTTCGGGAGGGATACCCGGAGTGCTTTTGCGTTTATACCCTTTCCTTATTTTATCCTATCCTAAATATTCCACAAAACCACTAAATCCATAAGAATATGAGCCGAAAGAAGAAGCATACGGAGCTGGACTACTACGGTCTGTACCTGCTTAACTACCTTAAAGAGAGCCATCCCGACAAGGCAAACGACATGGCACTTGTTGAAGAACGTGCGCAGCGTGCCGCCAACGTGTACGACCAAAGTTTCCGTGAAGGTTATCCCGCTGCCGGAGCGCAGGAACTGGCGATGAAAAGCCTGCTGGAAGGGTTGCACTTTTCCAAGTACGATCTGTTGCGTGATGTACTGGAAAGTGAGTTCGAGGGAGAACTGCCCGGAGAAGAGATTCCTGCCTTTGCCCGGAAGTTGCTGCCGTTGCTTGAAAATGTATTTTCTATTTATGAACTGACGGACGATTTTGCCCAATCGCCCGAACATGACTTGCTCTACACCGAGCTTACGGGTGCGGTAGCCCTTTATCTGGAAGAGTATGGCATTTAACCGCAAAGCGAAGCTGCGGGACAACATCGAGGCGATACGGACGGTATTCACGTTGGAGAAAGAAGGCAGAACGGCCACTCCCACAGAACGGGAGGTGCTGGAACGCTATTGCGGTTTCGGCGGATTGAAATGTATTCTCAATCCTGCGGATGAACTGACCGATGCCGTCCATTGGGCAAAGAGCGACCTCGACCTGTTTCCCCTGACGGTGGAACTGCACCGTCTAATCCGTGAGAACAGCAAGGATGAACGGCAATACAAGCGTTATGTCAGTTCGCTGAAAAATTCGGTGCTTACGGCTTTCTACACGCCCCGTGAGGTGACGGAAGGCATTGCGAAAGCATTGGTAAATTACAAAGTGGAAGCCCGCTTCCTGCTTGAACCGTCCGCCGGTCAAGGGGCGTTCATGGATGCGTACCGGAAGTTTTACCCGCAAACGGATATGACGGCTTTTGAAAAGGATTTGCTGACGGGTAAAATCCTGACACAACTCTATCCCGAATGCAAGGTGCGCACGGAAGGGTTCGAGAAGATGGAGAAGTATTTCAACGGTCACTTTGATGTGGCTCTCTCCAATATTCCTTTCGGAGACATTGCCGTATTCGATCCCGATTTCAGCAACAGCAAGTCGGCGGAACGACGCACGGCATTGAAGTCGATACATAATTATTTTTTCCTCAAAGGGCTGGATGCGGTGCGGGATGGCGGTATCGTAGCCTTTATTACTTCACAAGGCGTTGTCAATTCCAGACGGAATGAAAACGTACTGAGGGAGATGTTCAGGCACGCGGACCTTGTTTCCGCCCTGCGCCTGCCGAACAACTTGTTTACGGACGGTGCGGGAACGGAAGTAGGCAGTGACCTGATTGTACTCCAAAAGAACAGGGACAAGGGTGATATGAGTGTGGACGAGGATTTGCTTTGCGGGGGGTATTTGTCCGATAAGGGAGTGGCTGTGAACGAATATTTCCGGGAGTACCCCGACCGGATTATTTGTACCCAACAGAAAATGGGGACAGATCCTTACGGAAAACCCGCAATGGAATATCTGCACGAGGGCGGCGTGCAAGGTATCGCAGACGATGTGTACGAGAAGTTGGGGATGGACTGTAACGCCCGGCTCGACATTATGCGTTATCTGGCGGAGATTATCAGGCAGAGAAAAACTGCCGTACCGCAGACGGAAAAAATACAAGAACGAACTGCGCCTGAAAATACCGTTCCTGCAAAGGATGAACGGTTGCCGGAAGAGATGACGGCTGAAACGGCTGCAATTACAGGAACAATACCTGTAACAGAAGATAAGGAAAGGGAAAAAGAAAAAACAGCAATGCCGGTGGAAGGCGGATTGTTCGCTTTTACCACTACGGATGTAAAGAAAGAAAAGGAAGAGGCAGAGCCAATGACTGCCCCCCTGCTGACACTGTACGACCTGTTCGGATTTACGCAGGCAGAACGAAGGGAGGCACAACAAGGCATAAAGAAGAAGAAAAGTCCCCAACGAAAAGGGAAAACCACCCCTGTACAGAAGAACCTTTTCGGTGATGTGAAGCCGCAAGCGGCAAACGATGCGAAAGATGCGCAAACGGCGAAAGGTACGACAAAACAGCCGGAAACCATTTCACCGCAACACACAAGCCAGAGAGAAAATCCGGCAGCGAGCACTGCTGAAGATACGGTACAGGCTGCGGAACAGATGGCTGCGGAACAGACGGCTGCGCAGATGTCGGCACAAACGATAAATACCGATCCGGAAGAGGTGTATGCCGCCATTAATTGGGAAACGAACCCGCCCATTAACGGTTTTTATGAAACAATGATGAGCCTGACACCCGAAAGGCGGGAGGAACTGCGGCAGAAAGCCGGATTGCACCGGGAAATGAAGACGGCGAAAACACAAACGACCGGAACGACCGGCGCCACTAACGTGACGGCGGATAACAACGGCGGACCGGGGGAAAGGGGGAGCCGTAACGGAACGTCCAATGGTAACGGAACTTCCAATGGTAACGAATGGATGTATCCCGTTGAAAATGCCCCTGCGGAAGACCTGAAACGGCGTGCGCAAGAAGTAGAACAAGAAATGCGTGCGGAAGAAGCCGCACTGACGAAAGAAGAACGGCAACGCAGACATGAGCAGGAGATGCAGCCGCGTCCGTATTCCCGTCCGGTGGACGCACACCTGAAAGAAGGTTCACTCGTGTGGGAATATACCGCGGGAGTGCGCTATCAGGTAGGCGTACTGAAGCGTGTAACCCCGTTGGGGGCAACCTTCCAACCGCTTGACCTCGACTCCGTACAGAAAGAAAAAGCACAGCAGTATATCCGGTTGCGCGACGCATACCAACGGCTTTACGCCAACGAAGCGGAGAAGCAGGAAGAGGACAAGGAGTGGCGCGAGCACCTGAACACGCACTATGACGAGTTCGTGATGCGGTATGGGAACCTGAATGCCAAGCAGAACGTGAAACTTATTCTGATGGATGCCGCCGGACGTGACACGCTTTCACTGGAACGGGAAGAAGACGGAAAAATCGTGAGGGCGGACATCTTCGACCGTCCCGTATCGTTCGCCACTGAAGAAACAACCCATGTGGGAACAGCGACAGAGGCGCTGGCACTCTCGCTGAACCGGACGGGGGAAGTCGATCTGGATTATATGCAGTCGCTCACGGGAACCGACCGGGAGGAACTGACAGAGGAACTGAAAGGACGTATCTATTATAATCCACTGAAAGACCATTACGAAATAAAGGACCGCTTCATCGCCGGGAATGTGGTGCAAAAAGCGGAAAATATTTCCAGATGGCTGGCGGCAAACGAGGAAGAAGGCGAAAGCCATCCGATGAAAGCAGCAGCAGAAGCCTCACTCGCCGCGCTGCATGAAGCGCAACCCCGCCCTATCAGCTTTGAAGAACTGGATTTCAATTTCGGTGAACGTTGGATTCCGACAGGTATTTATTCGGCATATATGTCCTATCTATACGGTGCGAAAGTAAATATATCGTACACGAAGAGCATCGACGAATTTTCAGCGGAATGCGGCTCTACCAACGCAAAGATTACCCAACAATATGCCGTACAGGGACACTATAAGCTATACAATGGACTGAACCTGCTTCGTCATGCGCTGCACAATACCGTGCCGGACATGATGAAAAGTATCGGAAAGGACGAGCACGGCAACGACATCAAGGTGCGGGACAGCGAGGGCATACAGCTTGCCAATGCCAAAATCGACGAGATACGGTCGGGCTTCACCGACTGGCTGGAAGCGCAGTCGCCGGAGTTCAAGGAACGGCTTGCCGATATGTACAACCGGAAGTTTAATTGCTACGTCCGTCCGAAGTATGACGGAAGCCACCAGACCTTTCCCGACCTGGACCTGAAAGGACTGGAACGGAAATACAATATCAAAGAGATATACCAGAGCCAGAAAGATTGTATCTGGATGTCGCTGTTGAATGGCGGTGGTATCTGCGACCATGAGGTGGGTACAGGAAAGACCCTGATAATGTGTGTTATAGCACATGAGATGAAACGGCTCGGACTGGCACATAAACCGATTATCACCGGTCTGAAAGCGAACGTGGCGGAAATAGCCGAGTGCTACCGTACCGCCTATCCGAACGCCCGTATCCTCTACGCTTCGGAAGCGGACTTTTCGACCAAGAACCGGGTGAAGTTCTTCAATAATATCAAGAATAACGACTATGACTGCATTATCATGTCGCACGACCAATTCGGTAAGATACCGCAGTCGCCGGAAATGCAGGAAGAGATATTGCAAGCGGAACTGGATACGGTGGAAGAAAATCTGGAAGTGTTGCGCAAGCAGGGAAAAGACATCTCGCGCGGGATGATGAAGGGACTGGAAGTGCGGAAGCACAACCTCGAAGCGAAACTGGAAAAAATCGCCGATGCGATAAAGGTAAGGACGGACGACGTGGTGGACTTCAAACAAATGGGTATCGACCATATCCTAATTGACGAGAGCCATCAGTTCAAAAACCTGATGTTCAATACCCGGCACGGGCGTGTAGCCGGATTGGGAAACAGCGAGGGAAGCCAAAAGGCGCTGAACATGCTGTACGCCATCCGCACCATTCAGGAACGTTCCGGCAAGGACCTCGGTGCGACGTTCCTTTCGGGAACGACCATCAGTAACAGCCTGACGGAACTGTACCTGCTGTTCAAATACCTGCGTCCGCAGGAACTGGAACGGCAGAACATCTCCTGTTTTGATGCGTGGGCTGCCATCTTTGCCAAAAAAACTACCGATTTCGAGTTCTCGGTAACGAACAACGTGGTGCAGAAAGAGCGTTTCCGATATTTTATCAAAGTGCCGGAACTGGCTGCGTTCTACAACGAGATAACGGACTACCGCACGGCGGAGGACGTGGGCGTGGACCGTCCGGATATGAACGAGATACTGTATGACATCGAACCTACGGGAGAGCAGGAAGCGTTTATAGAAAAGTTGATGGAGTTTGCCAAGTCAGGCGACGCCACTATACTGGGACGAGGCAGGCTGTCGGACACGGAAGAGAAAGCGAAGATGCTGATTGCTACGGACTATGCAAGAAAAATGGCATTGGATATGCGTATGGTCGATCCGGCAAAGTACAGCGACCACCCGAACAACAAGGGGAGCCACTGCGCCCGCAAGATTGCCGAATACTATAAGAAATTTGACGAACAGAAGGGTACGCAGTTCGTATTCTCGGATCTGGGGACCTTCAAACCCGGCGAGTGGAACATTTATAGCGAAATCAAACGCAAGCTGGTGGAGGACTACGGGATTCCAGCGGATGAAATACGCTTTATTCAGGAGTGCAAGACGGACAAGGCACGTGAAGCGGTAATAAAGGCAATGAACGAGGGCAAGGTGCGCGTGCTGTTCGGTTCGACAAGTATGCTCGGAACGGGCGTGAACGCCCAGAAAAGGGCGGTGGCTGTGCATCATCTG
>ERZ791659.1835-NODE-1835-length-10273-cov-2.26796_pt1 | contig 10273 bp, 8 predicted proteins | sample MGYA00510053_ERZ791659 | MGnify/ENA primary metagenome ERZ791659 (study PRJEB30046, sample SAMN00715192) | human gut metagenome | study: EMG produced TPA metagenomics assembly of the A metagenome-wide association study of gut microbiota in type 2... | reverse complement strand
TAAAACAAAAAGCAGTAAATTCCCCCCTTCTGGAACTTACTGCTTTCCTTTTCCTGTTTACTTTTCAAACTTTTCTATAATGCATGTATGCTGCTTGGAATCTTTCGCATAATTAATTCCAACAAGTATCAGATTTCCATGATAATCTTTCAATCCACCGCTTTCATATATTGATTTAAAACTTCCTTATTCGGGATCGAAACCGTTTTATCCATCCAATGATAACTCAGATATCCCAAATGCACCAGCAATGTCAACACATCATCTTTACTCTGAAATGTCGTCATATCATTTGAAAATGTACCCATATTGATATGCACGCAGTCTCCAGCCAGCATCCTCTCTCGGGGGCGTCTCCCCCCGCGGACTGTTTTTTCGAGGAGTTTAGTTATGAAAATGTTAATCTATATAAAGGAAAATTGGCATTTTTAGTAAGCACCATTCTGAATGCTTACATCAACAAGTGCTTGTCTGTTGTTCTCTTGTTGATAATAGTAATATACAAAATAAATGTGTACGAATTATGTCGGTTTTCGAAAACATTTCTAAAATTCCAAATAAATTATTTTATAATTCGTTAATATTTTATTTGTTTCTGTTTAGATTTTTTTGTATGATTATAGTCTGCCCGGTATTTTTCCTTTTATACATAACATTTCAATTTTTTATTTATCACATCTTCCTCTGTTCCAGCAGATATTTGCTCAACTCGATCATTGCCTGATCTTCTGTGCTGTTATAAAACTGCACAGTTCCCGGTGTCACAGCATCCGAAACCAGACTATACTCTTTTAATTTATGAAGTGTCTCTCTGGCAGTTCCTGCACCACCGTCAAAAACCGCTACCCCGGAGCCGAGTACTTTCTGAATCGTCTTACGCACCAGTGGATAATGCGTGCAGCCAAGAACAACTGCATCCACTTTTCTTTCCTGGTACGGTGCAAACAGATTTTTTAAGAACCGTTCCAATGCTTCCCCGGAAAGTTCTCCGCGCTCTACGAATTCCACAAGCCCCGGACATGGCAGTGGTATGATCTCCGCCTGGTCCTGAAATTTCTGCATAAGGTTATGGAACTTTTTTTCCCTCAATGTCATAGGCGTTGCCATGACAAGCACCCTTGGATTTTCTTTTACAGACACTGCCGGTTTTAATGCCGGCTCAATTCCGATGACCGGGATCTCTTTCTGGTATTTTTCCCTTAAAATGTGAATCGCTGCGCTTGTCGCTGTGTTGCATGCGACAACCAGTGCTTTTACATCCTGCGTCATTAAGTATTCCGCATCTGCCAGTGTGAGTTTTCGCACTTCCTCTAATGTCTTTGTTCCATAGGGCGCATTTTTTGAATCCCCGTAAAATATAAAATTTTCATTTGGCATCAATGCCACCAATTCCCGAAGCACGCTGATTCCACCAACACCAGAATCAAACACTCCAATTGGTCTCTGCATTTCATCCATATTACGATTTCCTGCTTTCTTTTCTTCTATTTTGCAAACACCGCGATCTGTTCTTTCCTCGTACTGATTACTATTCCAACAAGGCACCTGCTCGAAATCTGCTTTTTACTTACCTGCTTCAGTTGTGCCTATTACCTATGATAACATTCATTCTGTCCAAACAGCCCTGCTTCCCTTGTCCGTGCGGCTGACGACGAGTTTACGGTCGATCTGTTCTTTCAGTTCCGTCACATGGGAGATGATCCCAACCATGCGGCTGTCACCGGCAAGTTCCGCCAGCACCTCGATTGCCTGCTGTCTCGACTGCGCATCCAGAGAACCAAATCCCTCATCGATAAACATCATATCCGGGTGGATCGCCCCGGCGCTCCGCTCCACGATATCGGACAATCCGAGTGCCATCGCAAGTGCTGCCAGAAAAGATTCCCCGCCGGACAGTGTTTTCACATCGCGCTCGCTGTCCGTCACAAGACTGTAAACAGAAAGATCCAGTCCCTCGTTTGTCTTTCTTCCCGTATTCGCCTCTTCCTTTAACTTAAGGATAAACTGATGATTGCTCATCGTCAAGAGCCGCTTGTTCGCTTCATGGATAATCTGTTTAAAATACTGCCTCTGGATATAAGTTTCAAAATCGATTTTCGCAGAACCGGAAAGTCTTCCGTTCGCTGTCTTTGACAGACTTTTAATGACCTGATCTTCTCTCTCCAATTTTATTCCCTTTTCCAGATAGACGGCACAATTCTGCAGCACCGACCTGTCATTTTCATATGCTGTGTGCAGCTCCATATACGTTTTTTCCGCCTCTTTTAATGCCTGTTTTTCTGCTTTCAGCTGCTCATTTAATTCCGTCGTATCAGTATATGTTTTTCCGCTGACCTGTTTCTCCAAAAGTTTCTGCTCACTCTGCTGTCTTAAGCACTGAGACTCATACTCTTTCTCTTCCCGCTCCAGTTTTGATCTGCTCCGCTCCGGCAGGATCGCAAGGTGATATGTTTCCTCGGAAATAAACCCGGATTTTTCCAAAAGTTTTGCATATTCTTTTTCCGTTTTTACTGCAAGCTTTTTTGCTGTTTTCTGATTTTCTTCCTCTGCGAGTTTCTGTCCTTTTAAAGTGTTCATCGCTTCTGCCAGCTCCGACACTTTTTGCCGTTTCCTCTCCATCTCCTGCTCTGCCGCCTCCAATGCTTTCTGCATTGCAGCATATTGTTTTTTTGCTTCGGCAAGAGATGGATACACAAGCTTCTCACGGATCTGTTCCGCTATTTTCTGCAGACTGACATAGTTTTGCTCTGCTTCTTTTCTCTGCTGTTTTGCGATCGTCTGTGCCAGTACAAAATCTGCTTCCTCTTTCTCGACTGCCTGCGCAAGCTTCTGTTTTTCTGTTTTCTCTGCCTCAAAAGCAGCATACGCCAGATCGCGCTTTTCTTCCGCTGCAGCCCTTGTCTTTTTTGCCTGCTCCACTTCCAGTTCTGTCACCGCATGGTCAGAAAGCTTCGCCGGATCCGGATGGACCGTTGAACCGCAGACCGGGCATGGACAGCCCGCGCTCAGATTTTCTGCCAGGATCCCCGCCTGCTCTTTTAAAAAGGCATCATACATGTGCTCATAGTGCTTTGCCGCCTCCAAAGCTCTGAGAGATGTCTGCTCCCAGTTTTTCTTCGTTTCCTCCACGACCTGCTCCTGCCGCTTCTGCTGTTCTTTTAATGCAGCAATCCCAGCCTTTTTCCTATAGAATGACTCCTCTGATGTTTTCCCGAGGTCTTCCCACACCTTTTTGGCCTGATGCTCCTCTGACCGCGCATTCTGCAGTGCCTCATAAGACGGGAATGACTGCTCTAACGCAAGCATTTTTTTCTGGATGTCTGCCGCTTCTCTTTTCTGTTTTGCCTCCGCCTCCTGCTGCTGTGTCTTTAATGTCTCGAACATCTCCTGATTGTTCGCCAGTGTTTCTGTCATTTTTGCGATCGCCTGTGCCGACTGCTCCACTTCCTGCTGCTGTCTGAGATTCTGCTGCTCTGCCACAAGCACTTTATCTGCTTTCCGTGCATTTTCGATCTGCTGTCTGCGCTCTTTCGATTCCGCCTGCCTTGCTTCCAGCTCTTTTCCAGTCTGCCTGATTTTTTCCAGGGAAACAAAAAGTTTATTGATCTCCTCATACTTTGTGATCTTTTTATTCAGTTCCTCTACATTCGCCCTGCGGAGATTCTGCTCTTTTAACGCATCTTTTAATCGTTCCCGCAATCGCTCCACAAGTTCATCCAGCGGTAATTCTTCACTTTCAGGAAGCGGAATGATCCTGCTTTTCTCCTGCTCAAATGCCCGGTCGTTCTCCTGGATGCGCTCATCCATTTCCATGGATTTTCTTCTGAGATTTTCCTGGATCTTCCAATAGATGTCAGTCCTGAATAACTTGGAAAAGATCATTTTCCGCTCGTCCGACTTTGTATACAAAAGCTTTAAAAAATCTCCCTGTGCGATCATCACGATCTGCGAAAACTGGTCTGCGGTAAGCCCCAGGATTTCAATAATTTTTGCATCGGTGGCATTTTTCTTTTCCGGGAAAACAGTTCCATCCGGCAGGGTGAGTTCGACACTGTGTGGCACTTTCTGCTCCCTGGTTTTGCCGTTTTTCAGTGTTTTCGTAATTTTATAGTCCGGGTTTCTGCGCACGCGGTATGTCTGTCCCCGGTATAAAAATTCCAGTTCCACATAGGTTTCCGTCTCCGGCTGTGCATACTGGCTGCGCATCATGTTTCCGTTTCGCTCACCGCCGCTGGTCTGATTGTAAAGTGCGTAAGTGATCGCATCAAAAATGGTCGTTTTTCCTGCTCCGGTATCTCCGGTAATCAGAAAAATCCCCTGCTGCTGCCCGGTAAAATCAATGACATTTTTTCCCGCATACGAACCAAATGCCGACATGGTAAGCTTCAAAGGCTTCATTCTGCCACCTCCTTTTCCCCGTTTATCACAGTGCGGATCACATTGTCCTCATCCTCCGTCATCGCCCTTCCATTCATCTCCTGAAAAAAGGTCACAAACGCATCATAAGGATCGAGGCTCTCCACTTCCTCTTCCGAAAACTCCAGAATCTTCCTTGTCCGCTCATTGTCTATTTTTATCTCCAGAATATGGTCATAGACCTGTTCTAACTTTTCTTTCGGCTGGTACGCTTCCACCTCATCGGTCAATGTAATGCTCACATAATCGTGACAGTTGTCCTCTGCCGCTGCATTTAAAATCTCGTCCAGATGTCCGATCATTTTGCGCACCCTGCGCATTGGCATAAGCGGCAGTTCTGTGATATGCGGTTCGCTTCCTTTTTCCAAAAGTTCCACCATCGTCACGGTCTTTTCATCGCCTGCCTCGCTCACGGAATACTGTAACGGTGTTCCACAGTAACGGTTCTGTACACGCCCTATTTTCTGTTTTCTGTGAATGTGTCCAAGTGCTGCATAATCAAACGGTTCTAAAACCGCTGTATCCACATTTTCAATCCCTCCAACCATGCGGATCTCGGAGTCTGAAGTCTCCGGCTCCCTGCCCGCAGCAGTATAAAATTGATGGCTTACGAGGATATTACGCTTTGCAGTGTCGATGTTCTCCCGCTCTATGACAAGCCGGACAGCCTCATCATAAGTCGTAATGTCACCATCGATCAGATTTCTCACATAGGAAGGCTTCACAAAAGGAAGCAGGTAAATGCATACCTCGCCGTATGCATCAAAAAAACTCACTTTTCTGATGGTCTCCTCCCGGGTAACCGGCGGCATACCTGCGATCATCACCCTGTGTTTTGCCAGAATGTCACTCGCAAAATCAATCCGTTTCGCACTGTCGTGATTCCCTGCAATGATGCAGACTGTCACTTCCGGCTCCAGATCGTTCAGTGCTGTCAGAAACTCATCAAACACTGACACTGCCTCCGCAGACGGTACCGGCGTATCATAGATATCCCCTGCAATGAGAACCGCATCCGGCTTCTCGCATTCTGCCAACGCCACGATTTTCCCTAATATATCCCGCTGTTCTGCAATCATATTGTAATGATGCAGCTGCTTTCCAATATGCAGATCCGACAAATGAAAGAATTTCATGTTCCTCTCCTTTTGCTCTAAGCTGACGTTTCCTATTACAGAAAAAGCCACAACAGACAACTGTTTCCATTGTCTGCCATGGCAGTCTGTTATTTCAAAAATCCGTTGATGATCTGTTCCTCGGCTTCTTTTTCCGTAAGTCCAAGTGTCATAAGCTTAATCAGCTGCTCGCCTGCAATTTTACCGATCGCTGCCTCATGAATGAGGTTTGCGTCAATATTATTGGCGGTAAGCTGTGGGCTTGCTGTCACGCATCCATGATCCATAATGATTGCATCGCACTCACTGTGACCTGCACAGGCTGCGTTTCCGTTCATAATAGAGAAGAATTCCTGTCTGGATTCTCCCTTTGCCACCGAACGTGACACCAGATTACAGCTGCAGTCTTTTCCGTTCATATCGATTGCAAAATCCGTCTTGGCATACTGTTTTCCGTGTGTCATGATCTTCTCATGCACTTCTAAGGAAGCTCCGTCTGCAAGATCTCCTTTGGTGATACGGACTGTGGAGTCGATTCCCTTGATCTGGGTTGTCTCCATCTCCATATGTGCGCCCTCTTTTAAATGCACGATGGTCTGTGGATTCATGATATTTTCACCATTTCCATCTCCCTCACCATAGTGGCGCTCAATGTATTTTACTTTTGCATTTTTCTCCAGATAAAATGTGTGGATTCCCTCATGCTTGGAAGTGTCCACGCCACAGTTGTGGATTCCGCATCCCGCAACGATCGTGACATCTGCTCCCTCCCCAATGTAAAAATCATTGTATACACATTCCTGCAATCCACTCTCGCTCAAAACGACCGGAATATGAACGCTCTCATTGACCGTTCCCGGTTTGATAATGATGTCAATTCCGTCCTTGTCCTCTTTTGTGACAATATCAATATTGGCGGTGGTGTTTCGCGCAGCCTTTTTTCCATTGGCACGGATATTATAGGCACCTTCCGGAACCTCATGAAGTCCAGCCACCTGTTCTAATAAATTTTTCTGTACTAAATCCATGTTTCTTCCTCATTCTCCTGCTGCTGTTTTCTGTCGGTCATCATCCTTTCAGCAGCTCTCTCACTACAAATCTGTTCTGCCAGTGCAGCTATGCTTTATCGATCAACGTCTGGCAGGTCTGTGCCGTATTCAGAAGTTCCGGAAGCACTTCCGCTTTGGTTCCGGTCTTGCGCACCTGTCCGTCTGCAATGACGATGATCTTGTCCGCAATGTCAAGGATCCGTTCCTGATGGGATATGATCAGAATCGTTCCGTTGATCTCATCTCTCATTTTTTCAAATACTTTGATCAGGCTGTTAAAACTCCAGAGGTCGATCCCTGCCTCCGGCTCATCAAAAATAGAAAGCTTCGTTCCCCTTGCAGTGATCATTGCGATCTCAATCCTTTTCAGCTCACCGCCGGAAAGACTTCCGTTGATCTCACGGTCAATGTATTCTCTCGCACACAGACCTACCTCCGATAAAATATCACAGATCTCATTCACACTCATCTCTTTGCCTGCAGCGATCGTGATGAGGTCTTTTACGGTCAGCCCTTTAAAATGGACCGGCTGCTGGAATGCAAAACTGATTCCTTTTCTGGCGCGCTCCGTAATGTTTAAATCGGTGATATCCTCTCCGTCTAAAAGAATCTGCCCACTTGTCGGACGGATGATTCCTGCGATCATCTTGGCAAGTGTGGATTTTCCACCGCCGTTTGGTCCTGTGATCGCCACAAAATGATCGTCAATGGTGACACTGACATTTTTCAAAATCTCTTTATTCTCGTTGTTATCATCTACTTCATAGGTGATATTTCTTAACTCTAACATAAATCCTCCACTGTGCAGCCGGTAAGCCACAGTATTTTTCGTAATTGCGATCCTGTTACTTTATAACGCTTCTTGGATACTTTACCATGATGGCATTTAACATGTCCTCATCCGGCTCAAACTCATATCTTGTGATACCGTTTTCGCCCTTGCAGACTGCCTCATAAAGTTTTGCACCTGCATTGCCGGACGCAATGTTTTTCACTGTAACCGATCTGTCATTCTCATACTTGTAAATGCTGCGGTCACCCTTCGGGGCAATGGTCAGCACATCATCCATACTAAGATAGGCAATTTTCTTTCTCTTTGCTTTATTCCTGATTTTTGCAAATCTCAGGTCGCCATCATAATATGTATACTCATACTCCACTTCACTGCGAAATGCAAACAGATACCAGATCACACCAAAGATGATCGTCGGCACCAGAAACATAACCGGTGATACAAACATACTAAGTACTAAACAAAGACAGGTTAAAACAAAAAATGCGATCATTCCTGCCTTATGTCCACCCGTTGTTTTTTTCGGAACAATAACTAATTTTTCCAACATAATCATTTCCTCCAAACAAAGTCTCGTAATATTAATTATATACGCTTTTTTCCCTCTGTACAACTTCTTTTTTATCATGTAAAATAAGATGATAGAAATTTTCGTATTTTTTCGTTCAGGAGGAAAAGAATGATCACATATCAGTATACCCAGAAAGACTGGACAACATTCAAAGAAGGGATCAAACGTGAGTGGGCAGTCACCAATGGCATTGGCGGATACGCAGGAAGCTCGATGATCGGCGCACACAGCCGTACACATCAGGGTTACCTGATCGCCAGCCTCCATGCACCAATTGAGCGCTATCTCGTTTTTTCCAAGATCAACGAAACAGTCACTGTCGGAACCAAAACGGTTTCCTTTGAGACTTCCCAGCACCGTGCTTCCGGAAAAACAGTTTACGCAGAGGGACAGAAGTTTCTCACTTCCTTCATCTATGACGGAAGCGTGCTCTACGCCTATGAGACAGACAATTTTTCCTTTAAAAAGCACATCACATTAAAAAGGAACGCCAATGTCTGCGCCGTCTCCTATGAACTGACCGCCGGGGACAGCGACTGTACCTTTACGCTCACACCGCTTTTCAACTACCGCGAGCACAGTGAGAGCAGCACCCCGGACACTTTAAAATTTGAGACATTTACAGAAGACAGGGCATTTTATCTTGTTCCGGAAAAAAATAAAGATATTGCCATTCGTTTTCAGACAAGCGAAGGAACTTTTTCCGAACGTGAAACTGTTTATGACATCGACATGCAGTTACAGATTGAAGTGGATCTTGAGACAGATGGACTTGACTGTCATTACTGTCCGGTTGACCTGTCCATTGCAGTTCCTGCCAACACAACCAAAAAAGTTTCCATCCTGTGCAGTATCGGTGACGTGAACGAGCGTCCTTCCCCTGTGTCTGCTACGGAAGCATTTTCCATTGTTTTAAGGAGAAAAGTCCCCGCTGCCATGCAGAACTTTTTGAAAAAGCCGGATACCGCGACTCGTTTGCCAACCAGTTGGTGCTTGCCAGCGACCAGTTTCTGACTTACCGCGAGTCCACGAAAATGATGACCGTTCTCGCCGGACTTCCGTGGTTTACCGACTGGGGCAGAGACACAATGATCGCCTTTACCGGTCTGACGCTCTGCACGAAACGTTTCAAAGAAGCTGAGGAGATCCTTCTGACATTTGCCAGATATATCCGCCACGGAATTGTGCCGAATATGTTCCCGGATGACAATATGCCGCCGCTCTATAACACGGTGGACGCCTCGCTCTGGTACTTTTATGCGGTCTATCAGTACCTTCATTATAACCCTGCTGCGGAAGCGGAAACTTTTGTAAAAGAACATATCTTCCCTCATTTAAAAGGGATCATCTCCGCCTATGAAAAAGGAACGGACTTTAGCATTTATATGGAAGACGACGGACTGATCCACGCCGGAAGCGGACTTGACCAGATCACCTGGATGGATGTCCGCGTCGGTGACTGGGTAGCAACACCACGCCACGGAAAACCGGTGGAGATCAACGCACTGTGGTATAACGCTTTACGGATCATGGAATCACTCTGTGAAAAATTTGACGAAGATGCTTCTGCCTACCGCACACGCGCCAATCAGGTAAAAGAATCCTTCAACGCAAAGTTCTGGGATTCCTCCAACCAATGCCTGTTTGATGTTGTGGATGGTGACGAGCCGGACGACCATATCCGTCCAAACCAGATTTATGCCGTATCCCTTCCATTTTCCCTGCTCCCGGAGGAACAGGAAAAAGCAGTTGTCGCACTTGTGGAAAAAGAGTTGTTTGTCGGCTGTGGACTTCGCTCTCTCGCACCGGATCATCCGGACTACCATGGCATTTACTGCGGTGCTCTTGCAAAGAGGGACGCTGCTTACCATCAGGGAACTGCCTGGGGCTTTTTGCTCGGTGGATTTTTCAGTGCCTATATGAAAGTGAACCACCACTCCTCCTCTGCTGCCGAAAATGCCGTCCGCATGTTAGAGCCTGTGAGAAAACATCTGACGGATTCCGGCTGTATCGGTTCCATCTCAGAAATCTTTGACGGGGATGCACCACACAATCCCCGCGGCTGTTATGCCCAGGCCTGGAGTGTTGGTGAGGTACTGCGCTGCTACTGTGAAGATATCCTTCCTTATTTATAATTTTCATTTTTTGCTTGACAACAAAGGTTCCTTCCTTTACAATAATCTTTGTTGTGAGCAACAAGCCCAGTTAGCTCAGTTGGTAGAGCAAAGGACTGAAAATCCTTGTGTCTCTGGTTCGATTCCGGAACTGGGCATCTGCGGGTGTAGTTCAATGGTAGAACACCAGCCTTCCAAGCTGGATACGTGGGTTC
>ERZ791659.1831-NODE-1831-length-10289-cov-2.34757_pt1 | contig 10289 bp, 9 predicted proteins | sample MGYA00510053_ERZ791659 | MGnify/ENA primary metagenome ERZ791659 (study PRJEB30046, sample SAMN00715192) | human gut metagenome | study: EMG produced TPA metagenomics assembly of the A metagenome-wide association study of gut microbiota in type 2... | reverse complement strand
AGTTAATGTCCTGAAAGCAGGAAGTTAACTTCCTGCTTTCAGGACATTAACTTTCAGAAAGAAAAGCAAGGTTAAGTCGTAGAAAAGAGAATAAATTGACCCTGAAAAAGAACGTTTTCTTCCGGAAGCCAATCAAAAACGAGCATCATGCGAATAGCATTTTGAAATCACGCCAACATTTTGAGCTTCAATTTTATTACAATACCCGCCAATTTCCATTCATCTTGAGCAAAATATTCCCCAAACACAAGACGAATGAATTATGCTATCGCAAAATCTACGCATTTTTATCCTGTCTGTCTCCTTTGGGACCGTAAAAAAGCGTTTCTACGCATTTTCAAATACAAAATGACAGATTGTATAAGTGATCGTGAAAAACAAGTTGTATTGCCTTACCTCAATAAGATAAAAAGTTGAATTGAGAACATTAAATGGAGTGTAGACTATTCCAGTTGGCTTCCGGATAATATAACGGTTGCCTATTTAAAAACTAAAGAGAATAAACCTATCAATAACCAGCCAGAAAGCCCATTGCACGGACATCTATCAAATGATAGCGGGAAAGCAAATCCCTGGTCCCCTTCGACAAACGAGTGGTTCGGATTGATTATGTCCAACAGATAAACGATCATGCTAAGTTGGTAGGTTGCCGTCTCTTTCTGTACGGCTTCATTGTCAACGACTATCGGCGCATGGAAAATTGTCTGTTCTATTTGTAATAGATGTTTCAAAGAAAATCCAAACATGTGCTCCGTTGCCCGAACGAGAGCGTTCGATGTAACAAGGGATTTTCCATTCTTTGCAAACACAAACAAATGCAAGTACATCGTTTTGATAACCGTGTTCACAACTCTTGTCATCAAAGTCAGTACATAGAAGCAGGTGTTATCATACATTATCGGATACACACCTACAACATCTCTACCGAAACCATCTTTTCCCGCAAGATGGTTATAAATATACTCTTCAGTCAGTGATGCAAATAGACGATTGGGGCATTCTTCGTACGATAATGTTATGGTTTTAATCCAAGACTTTTTGAGCGACCTTTATTGCTTCTTTTTTCGAATTATCATTGTCCTCTTCAATAGCGTCAAGTACTTTGTCTGCAAGCCATAGCGTTAAGAGTTCCTTTTCATCAACCTTAAATTGTTTGGCAAGGGTGATTACCTACTCACGTTTTGCTCTTCTATCGCCACGTTCAATTTTGCTAAACATAGGAGTGTCTATTTCAAGAATAGCTGCTAATTGCCGTTGAAGCAGTCCTTGCTCCTCTCTTAATTCTTTTATTCTCTTTCCCAATAACATATGTAATGAATTAAAGAAGTTTTTCTAATTCTTCTACAGGAGGGAGCAGTCTCTTTAGACGCTCATCCATATCGGCAGTAGTCTTATATGTCGCCACTCCCATAGGCTTGTCATAGTCTTGGATTACATACTCAACAAATTTCTTATTGGCACTCTTGCAAAGAATGATTCCTATAGACGGATTCTCATTAGGCTTGCGTACTTCATCATCCAAAATACGCAGATATGCCGCCAATTGCCCTAAATAGGAGGTCTTGAACGGACCATCTTTCAATTCCACACAAACAAGAGCAGCCAACTCTCTATTGAAGAATAGCAAGTCCGGAAACTCCTCTACACCGAATTTTTCCAAATGATATTGGTTGCCTACAAATGTAAAATCTTTGCCGAATGTCATAATAAACTCTTTCACATTCTGCACTATGCTTTGTTCGATTACCCGTTCATCTCTATCCTTGTCCCTAACAAACAACTCTTCGGTGTTGATAAAGTCAAGCAAATATTCATCTTTGAACATCGTGATTGCACGATATGCCTGTAGCTGATCAGGGATTGTTTTCTTAAAATTATTTGTCAACTCACCTTGATGACTATACAAATCGTCATTTATCATTCGTTCCAAATCCTCTACCTTTGCTTTTGTGTCAGCTACGAATTGAATGTAGAATTTTCGTTGCTCTGTATCCTTAACTTTGCTGATGATAACATAATGGTGGGTAAAACCAATGTCCATAAATGCTGCAATCGGGAAATTTGCATCTATCTTAAACTGCACTGTAGGCAATTCATTCGTTCCAACGAACGAATTATGCTTTTCGCTTATTAAATTGTTCGTTTCAACGAACGAATTGTCCGAAAGCATCTGCCACTCCTCATAGAATGTACGCATCTTTCGTAAGCTTGCTGCGGAAAAGCCTCTTAACCCGGGTAATTCTTTACGAAGTTGTTCGCTGATTGCTTCAATGAATCCCGTGCCCCAATTCTTATTGCGGGTATTCACAGAGACAAATCGTCCAATGCCGTAGTAAAGTGCTAATTGTTCTTGGTTAATTATAGCCAAAGCTCGTTGTTGGCTTTGCAAAATCGCACCTTTAATTGCTTAAACAGCATTGGCGAGTTCTGTATATTTCATTGTATTAATAATATTGCTCATTTTAATATCAAATTATTGTATATATCTTGAATAGTCAATATTTGACAACAAATTTAGTAAAAAGATTCTATAAGCAACCTTAGTTGTCCATTATTTTTTCTCCTAACCCAATAAATAGACTACTATCTTTTTCTTTCTGTTGGCATAAACTATTCAAAACCTTTAGCCTTATCTTGCTTGCCTCGTATGTTTTAAGCCTAAACGTATTGATATACAAAATGATGCAGAACGATGAAACGTAATGCCACAAAGAAAAATCAGACTCTGTCATCGGGTAATGATTTGAAAACTGTCCGCCTTCATTCCCTTGCTTTATTGCCATTGTTCCTATTTCCGAGCTTCTCTGTTTAATGCGTTATGAATCAGTTCTTAACGCATATATTCACTTTTTTGTTCCGAGAGGGGCAGCCGGATGTAATTGTGCGATAGTGAACTGCCTTTGTGCGTGTTCGCACAATAACAAGAGAGCGTTCGAGAATATATTGTATTATATAATAGCTATTTAGCGACATGGCATGATTCTTGCAAGCATAAAGAAAAAACAGTAATAGAACATGATTAAGCATTACTTGAAAGTAGCATTACGCAATCTAATGAACTTTAAAGTTCATAGTCTTATTTCGGCTGTTTGTTTGGCGATAGGCATCACCTGCTTCTGTATGATGAATCATTTTATTGATGCCGTATCCGGTAAGATTGAACTGTCCGATGATAATGAATACAGCATCCGGTTGCTCGGAGCATCTTCCCAGACAGCCGCCGATATCTATTTGTTTAAGGAGGATTTTGATTATCTGAAAGGGTTGCCTATAGCGGGCATAGATCCCCTTGTGGCCTCTTCTTATAGCAATGAAAGAGAAATTACGGCCATTGACAAAAAACAACGGGAACTGCCGTTTCTGGTGTCGTTCAAAGATGTATCATCTAATTATTTCACTTATAATTCGCTCCAATTGAAGTATGGCAATCAAGAGATAACAGCTCCCAACGAGGTGATCGTTTCCGAATCGTTTGCCCGGAAAGCATTTGGACAAGAAGATCCGATAGGTCAGGTCATCCGTCAGGAGACAGAGGCTAACGACTCGTCTGATCTTGTGGTGTATAAAATTGTCAATATTGCTTTGACAGAAGAAAGGGATCATCGTGGAAAAACAATCGATTGTTATTTTCCCCTGTCCGCAAAGTCCCGTACTCCACTCTGCATCAGATCACGTCTCACCGGACAAACCACGACGGAAAGCCTGAATAAACAGTTAAAGAACCTGACCTGGAAGCATGGAGAACAGGATATCTATTTATATGCTTTCCTGGAGTCGGAACAGAATGACAGTGTCCAAAGAACGATAAGTATTCTGCTCGCCCGGTTTATAGCTTCGCTGATTTTATTGTCGGGGTTGATCAATTTTCTGAAGTTCATTATCCAGATGTTCTATAACCGGCAACGAGAACTGGTGCTTCGCAAATGTATCGGTTCGGACATCAAAGGATTGTTTGCCCTGCTTTTCGCCGAAATCTTCTGGATGCTATCTGTCGCTTTCTTTCTGTCATTGGCCGTGACGGAAATCACCCTCTCTCTGGCATATACATACATCCGTCCGGAAGACATGATCTCATTCTCCTTGGTGGATCTATATGGTTCACAATTAGGCTTGTATCTCGTTTTGCTGTTGATCTGCATGCTCGCCATTCTTTATCCTATCTATCGGCTACGCCGGTTGAGTGTCCTCCATTCGGTCGTGCAGAGACAGAAGCGGCACGTGTTCCGCAATTTCATGATTGCTTTACAATTGGCGATTTCCATCCTTTTCACAGGCGGTGTATTTGGCATAACGCTTTTGTTCGATGAGATGTTTGAAGGAATGTACCATCCTTTGAGTACGGAAGAAGAGAACCGGGTGATTTCAATATCGGTCAATACCATACGCATGCAGAAAAACATGGATGCCATTCTTTCGGATATCCAGTCCTTGTCCGAAATAACCGATCGGACATCCGCTTTCAATACCTTCGATGCCGATGTTTATACCTACATGACTTACATGAAAAACGGAAAGCCGAGAGGAAGTGTGCTGATGAACGAAGCAGAACCCCATTATTTTGAGTTCTTCAAGATCCCGTTCTCCGGAAAATTGGTGGATAAGGATGCTCAAGGCTTTGTTTATATAAGCGAACAGTTTAAAGAACAATTGCAAAAGGATAGTATAGAAGGTAGTGTCACGTTGGATGGCAAAGAATACCAGATTGCCGGAACTTACCGCGCACTGAACAAGGAAAATGCTCAGAACAGGGCAGTCGGTTCTGTCTTTTTAGTTAATCCGCAAGCTTATACCTATTACTTCAAAACCCTCCATTCGGATATTACTCCGGTCGCCCTGGAAAAAATAACAGAGATCTGCCGGCGTTATGTACCTGAGACATTGCCTCTTGATATTCGTAATATGGGTGATTCCAAACAGTCCGTTATGGGAACTGTAGCACTCTTGCAGACAGCATCCCTGTTGTTGGCAATAGTCAGTATCCTCTTGTTGATATTAAGTATTTATTCCGGAATCTCCATGGATGTGGTAAACCGTCAAAAGGAAGTAGCCATCCGAAAAATAAACGGAGCTACCCCGAAAGTGATTGCCCTGTTATTCGGCAAAATCTATCTGATCATTTACCTCTCTGTCTTCGTAATTATCTATCCGTTAGTACGATTGGTGTTGATAGGGATCGCACAAAAAAGTAGTTTGAAAAGCATATATAGTTGGAATTGGGGAATCTTATTGTTCTTCACGATGGGCCTTTTGATCTTCTTGGTTACGGCATACAAGATTTATAAAGTAATGCACCTGAATCCGGCAAGTGTTTTGAAAAAGGAATAAAAACGACCTCTGTCGCGTCTGCCTGTTATGAGGGTGTGTCCAACTGAAGTGCCCCCCAAAAGTTTTGTGTCTGACTTTTTTGGGGGCACTTCATATTTTATTCGCTGCCAGAATGAAGAAGTCTTTCAAATTTCATTATAATATGGGTAAATAATGCGTTTTCACTCAACTTTCAAAACGAAAGATTGTTTCCAAAACATGTAATTCAAATGATCTCTTATGAACCAAAAGCGCAATCAAACCAAAGTCGTGAACGTATTTACCGTATTTACGGTAATGCTGATATTGTATTTTATCGTAGGACTTTTCACCGTCATCAATCAACAGTTCCAGATACCGTTACAAACAGCTATGCTGCCCCACGACGGTAACATCACCAATGCATTGGTGACAATGCTGAATTTTTCATGGTTCCTTGCCTATCCCCTATCCGAAGGATTCGGGACACGATGGCTGGAAAAATACGGATACCGAAAAACGTCCTTTCTTGCCTTACTGATACTTATCGCCGGACTGGCCATCTACGAAGCAGCGGTGCTTTTCCATATATATACCCCCATGCAGGTCTCCATCATCGGCAACGATATCTCTGTCGGCTTTTTCATTTTTCTGATCGGCTCTTTCGTGATCGGTGTAGCCGCCACGATCCTGCAAGTAGTGCTCAATCTATATCTCACGGTTTGCCAGATTGGTAAAACGACGGCCTTGCAGCGGCAGATGATCGGTGGAACGAGCAACTCGATCGGCATGGCTATCGCTCCGTTGGTAATCAGTTATCTGATATTTCACGGAACACCCTTGCATGACATCGTGACGAAGCAATTTATTATCCCGCTGATCGTATTGATTCTGATCATGTTGATTGTCACCCTTTTTGTCGGCAGAATACAAATGCCTTCTATCGGCAATGTACTCCAAGCACCGGGAGAAAACCTCGATAAAAGCGTATGGTCATTCAGAAATCTCAAATTAGGGGTATGGGGAATTTTCTTCTATGTAGGCATCGAGGTTGCCGTCGGAGCCAATGTCAATATGTATGCATCCGAACTCGGAGGATCGTTCGCCTCAAATGCCACGCATATGGCCGCTTTATATTGGGGATTGCTGCTATTGGGACGCTTCTTAGGCTCCTTTATCAGGCGAATCCCTTCTGAAAAGCAATTGGTGACAGCCTCTATCGGGGCCATCATACTACTCGTGCTTGCGATGTTGACGGCCAATCCCTGGATCTTGACGTTGATAGGCTTTTTTCACTCTATCATGTGGCCGGCCATTTTTACATTGGCAACCGACAAACTGGGGAAATATACCACTAAGGCATCCGGAGTGCTGACAATGGGAGTCATCGGAGGAGGTATTATTCCTCTTCTGCAAGGAATCTTTGCCGATGTGATGGGTGGCAACTGGCTTTGGACATGGCTGTTGGTCATTGCCGGAGAAGCTTACATTTTGTATTATGGCCTAAACGGATACAAGCAACATTAAACTCTATGATAAACTTCATTAAACGGTACTCTGCCCCGTTCACCCCAGATTCCTTTATTTCCATCCCGTATTCCACAGGCAATCACCATGTTCACCCCGGCAGAATGAGGCAATTTCAACAGTTTCTTCATTTGTTTACTGTCAAAGCCCTCCAAGGGACAAGTATCATACCCTTCGTTGGCCATTGCAATCATAAATGTCTGAGCGGCAAGCGCACAAGATTTATGGACGACGACACGCATATCACCCTCGGAAACCTCACGCACAATAGGGCGGAAAAGGCCGATGGCTTTAGTCAATAAAACTCTCAAAAAACCCAGTATGCCAAAGAAGCGGGCATAAAGAAACGGCATTAACTTTCCATAATAGAGTTCTCTGTCCTTGATACGTTTTTCCTGACGCTCCCGGGGACTGTTTCGTCTGACGTTCCCTCTTTCAAAATCGAGTACAAACCTGGCCCTGCTCCGATATAAATCCTGACGTGTAACAAAAACGACAATCTCTGAAGCTGTTGAAGTCGCAGTCTGGTCAAGACAGGCTTTGGATATCTTTGCCAGCAACTCCGGTTGCGTGACCTGATAAAACTCCCACAATTGCATATTCGAACTGTTAGGAGCCAGCGTTGCCAGTTCCAGACAATGTTTCACTTTCTCAGGGTCCAACGGCTTCGCTTTATCAAACACCCGTACGGAACGACGATAATTTAAGACTTCTTCTAAATTCATGTCCTATTATAATAAAAATTACTTTTCTCAACCCAACTGTCGCATGACGACTTCCGCCATTTCTTTTGAACTGAACGGGTTTTGCCCCGTTATCAGATTATGGTCCACCACTACTTTTGAGGTCATCGGAATCAATGCTTTTTCGTAATCGGCTCCTCTCTTTTTCAACTCTGCTTCAAGATCAAAAGGTACCTCCTTCTTTCTCCCGGCAACACTTTCCTCAAACCAGGAAAATCCTGTGAGCCTTTTATCTTTTATAAGATACTCTCCGTTGGACAATTTGACATTCAAAAGCCCACTTACACCATGGCAGATCGCGGCTACTATTTTAGTATGCTCGTAATGCTCCTTAATAATCGTCTGCAAAGTGGTATTATTAGGAAAATCATACATCGTACCATGTCCGCCCGCCAGATAGATACAATCAAACAGCTCTCCGGCAACCTCGTCCAAACTCTTCGCATGTCGCAACTCATTCCTAAATTCAGGATCATCCCAATACCCTTTCGTAAGTTTGTCTAAAACCATCGGCTTTAAACTTTCCGGATCAACAGGGACGTTGCCACCTTTGGGGCTTGCTATGATTATTTCATATCCCTTTTCTTCCGCACAATGATAGATGTGGGTCAACTCACTGAGCCACAACCCTGTTTCCAGATTTCCATCAGCATACATATCCGTTCCCGTTACAACAGCCAGCATTTTCAAAGTATCCATATATATTCTTTTTATAGTGACGTTATATAGGAACATGGCTGTAACCTACTTGTTACTTTACCAATCAGACTTTTAACTTTATTTTCAACCACTTGTGACCCGGCTTCTTAAAACATCCACATTCTTTGCCGGGAATATCAGCCAACTTCAAACTGCTGCTTCGCACATTCGTATCCTTCTTCATACAGATCGGTCAGTTTATGAATGTCACGTTCAATGCGATCGACAACAACCGGTTTCCGGGGCCGGATAACAGTTATATTTCCCTCTTCTTCCATACGCTCAACCATCTCCAATTGTTCGTTGTATACAGCACAACGCCTGCTCAACGCTTCACGTATCTTCGGATATTTACGATAAACAAAAGAGGGAACGCGGATGTCTTTATTTTCTTTCCGATAACCGCGGTTCCGGGTAAGGACAACCACATTGTTCCGATATCCATCGTCTATGGCACGTTGCAAAGGAATAGAGTCGACAATACCTCCGTCCAGCATGGGAATACCGTCTACATAAGCTATGGGGCAAACGAAAGGAAGGCTGCTGGAAGCACGGACAATGTCGATCACACGGTTTTTATCCTCTTTCTCCTCAAAATAATTGGCTTCTCCGGTCAGGCAATTGGTAGTCACCATCACATAACGCCCGGGAGAATTGAAGTATGCCTGATAATCGTATGGAAGTATATGCTCGGGAAACTCCGTAAAAAGGAGATCGAAGTCCAGAATATTCCGTTTCTTAAGCAGATGTTTCAGCCCGATATAATGATATTTTTCTAACAGGTCGATATTACTGTACTTGGCACGCCCACGCTGTCGGGACATATACGAAAGGCCGTTACAAGCCCCTGCAGACACCCCGATCGTATAAGGAAAACGAATATCATGGTCCATTAGATAGTCCAGTACCCCACAGGTAAACACTCCGCGCATACCTCCGCCTTCAAGCACCAGACCGGTTTGATTATCAATTGTCATCTTTCAGAATAATTAATCGTTAGAAATTAGTAGTACCTTAGTTTTTCTTAGGCCGCCGGATGACTAACAAGGAAGGAAAATCACGGAACACTTCTTCCTCTTCGGACAACTTCGTATAGGACAGGTGGCTCATCACAAGCAAGCCGTCCTTTGCTACCGAAGCCAGATCGACGGCGCTACTAAAGGATTGCGTTCGTATCCGGGAGGAATATTTGGCCAATATCGGATCTGTAGACTGCCGGAAAGCCTCATCATCCGTATCGAAGAGGAAAAGATGTACCTGTGCGCCCCCCTCCAGCATACTCTCAAGATAAGTAAGCAGAAAAGCATCGATCACCCCACCCAACACAAAAGAGACGGGGACGTTTCCGCTATAACCACGGTTGACAAAAACGGCTACCGGACATTTCACCTGTTCCATCACATCATCTATCTTATCACGAAACAGAGAGAGCCATAACACTCCACTGCCTCCGGCAGCATCCGGTCTGTACTTACTTCCTGCTCCCAGCAGAAACATGTCAGGACGCTCTTTTCGTGCCAACCGGATCATATCCTGCACCAATTTATCGGTCACCCGGTAACGGTTTTCAACACTAAGTCCCAACTCGGAAGCTTTTTCGTCCACCAGCGAGAAACTATCACGGGCATATTGCTCTGCATTCAATGGGTTTAAGTCCGTCCCCACCGTAAAATGGGCAGCGACCACATGGGCAGCTTTCATCTTTTTTCCAAATAATAAGAAAAAGACGGAAAGCAGGCTGCGTCCCGACTCCGGTCGTCCAAAACAAAAGACCAACTTCAACTTAGCCGATAAACGTTCTTCGCGACGGGCAAAAATCTGTTCAACAAAATGCAGCAACGGGGTGGTCATGAAGGTAGTCACCAGAGCCATAATGACCAGGATTACAAAAATAGAAGGTGGAAGCACTCCCATTTCGTATCCGATGTTTAGTGCAACCAACTCCATCAATCCCCGTGTATTCATCAGCGTACCGATAGTAAAACTGTCTTTCCACGACTCTCCCACCAAACGGGCGGCAACGGCGCAACCACCCAG
>ERZ791659.1826-NODE-1826-length-10329-cov-2.2846_pt1 | contig 10329 bp, 8 predicted proteins | sample MGYA00510053_ERZ791659 | MGnify/ENA primary metagenome ERZ791659 (study PRJEB30046, sample SAMN00715192) | human gut metagenome | study: EMG produced TPA metagenomics assembly of the A metagenome-wide association study of gut microbiota in type 2... | reverse complement strand
TGGTTTGTTCAACATGCACAAATTACAGAGCGAAAATGTGCGAAAAAGCAGAAAACTTGCTTGAAAAAAAGACTGGAAACGAGTATTATATAGTATATATACGATTTTTTGTAGGAAGAAGGGAGTTGGAAGAATGGCATTACCAAGTATTTCTACACCAAAAGTGAAGACCGTGAATAAAGACTTAGAGGCATGGATCAGACTCCCTGCACTGGAAGAAGGAGAACACTATACGATCGAGTATCTGCACGAGGTATTACGGGTGAACCAGATTACTTATGGAATTGATGAAGCACAGCTTCAGAAGATCCTCGATGAAGAAATCTATGAACAGGACGTACTGGTGGCAAGAGGCATACCGGCAGTAGAGGGACAGGATGGATTCTATGAGTATAAGGTGAATATGAACCTTGAGAAAAAGCCAAAGATACTGCCGGACGGATCCGTAGATTACTGGTCCATGTACAGTGTACAGTCGGTTCAGAAGGATCAGGTCATTGCGATATATCATCCGGCTGTAAAGGGAACAGATGGAATCGGAGTTTCCGGAAAACCGATTGCCGCAAGGGTTGCCAGAGAACAGGGAACACTTCGCGGAACCGGTTTTGGACGAAGTGAGGATTACCTTACCTATTTTTCGCTGATGGATGGGAAGATTGATATTGAGAATGATAAGATCAGGATCCAGCCAATCTATGAGGTGAGCGGAGATGCGAATCTTACTACCGGAAGCATAGATTTTACAGGAGATATTGTGATCCACGGCAGTGTGGAATCCGGAGTTACGATCAAGGCAACCGGAAGTATCACGATTGATGGAAACGTGGAAGCCTGTAATCTGGAAGCCGGTAAGGATATCATTTTAAGAAGTGGAATGGTCGGAGGGAATAAGGCACATGTCAGAACCAAAGGAAATCTGTATGCAAAGTTTATTGAGTATACAGTCATCCAGGTAGAGGGAGATATGGAGGCAGACGTATTGCTCAACTGCACAGTTGCGTGCAGAGGATCTATCATGATCCAGGGCAGAACAGCGAAGATCATCGGTGGAGATGTCAGCGCAGTCAAGGGAATCAAGGCAACCACGATTGGAAATGACGCAGAGATGCGGACAGCTGTGACCGTTGGAGTAAGTGCGGACTGTATTTCAAGACTGAATCTGCTGAAGAAGAAGATGGATATTACCAAAATGGAACTTGATAAGATCGAACAGGGACTTGCCAAGTTCGAAGAGATGCAGAAGGAGCGCGGAGTAAGCTATAAGGAAGATCCGAGAAGAGTGGCACTCTTGCGTACCAGAATCCAGAATACGGCTACACTTGCAGGAGATGAGGGCGAAGTGAAGCGGCTTGAGCGCATGATTTCAGATGGGGCGAATGCAACGGTCTGTGTGACAAGAGATGTATTCCCTGGGGTATCCATAGCGATCAGGGATCAGGTTTTAAATGTGAAGAACAATGCAAAATGCGTGGAGTTCTATCATCTGAACGGAAAGATCTGTACGAGAACAGCTGAGGATTAACGGACAATAACAGGCAGAAGGTAAAAAAGATAAGATAGCATTTCAGGAGAAACGGGTTACAACCGTAAATTTCCTGAAATGCTATTTTTATATTTTATATTATTGACGAAAAACTACTTTATTTTAATGGAAATTTCATAATTTGACATTGAAAGTGAATTCTTCCTATATTATAATCAATCAGTGAGAAAGAAATGATCAGCCAGTCTGCAGTTAAGCATGTACAGGCGGATCAGGAGAGAAATGATCAGTCAGTACAGGAAAGGTACGGGAATTAATATGATAAATTTTGAAGAAGAATTGAAAAACTTTAAACCAAGTCTGGAAGTGGAAGAGGCAGAGCAGGCAATCTATAATCATGAGCTGACAGACATGACGGATGTTATGCAGGAAATGCTGCAGGAATTAAAGCAGCAGAACAGATAACAGGTAGATCACATGCACAGTGGCATGACAGATAGAGAGGTTTTTCATGAGATGTTATAATTGCGGTGCAGAGCTTGGCAAGGGAGATAACTGCCAGAACTGCGGAACGAATGTAAAAGTATACAAAAAGATTTTGATGGCATCCAATGCCTATTACAATGATGCATTGGAGAAAGCCGGTGTCAGGGATTTGTCAGGGGCAATTGAGAGCCTGAAAATCAGTCTGCGTTTTAATAAATTAAATATTGATGCAAGAAATTTGCTTGGATTGATCTACTACGAGATGGGAGAAGTGGTGACTGCCCTCACGGAGTGGGTGATCAGTAAGAATTATCAGCCGAAGGATAATCTTGCGAGCAGGTACTTAGATGAAGTGCAGAAGAATCAGGCAAGACTGGATTCTGTCAATCAGACGATCAAGAAATACAATCAGGCATTGCTTTACTGCAAGCAGAACAGCCGTGATCTTGCAATCATTCAGTTGAAAAAAGTATTGTCGCTGAATCCAAAGCTGGTGAGTGGACATCAGCTTCTGGCGCTTTTATATATTCAGGAAGGACGCTATGATCTTGCGAAGAAATCACTGCGGAATGCCGGAAAAATTGATGCCAATAATACTGTGACACTGCGCTATCTGAAAGAAGCCAATGCAGCCTTAAGAGAGCAGAATCCGAGCAAGAAGCAGAAGAATGATGAACTCATTTCCTATCAGAGTGGCAATGAGACAATCATCCAGCCAAAATATCTGAAGGACAATTCTGCAGTCGGTACGATCATTAACATGGTGATCGGAATCGCAATCGGAATTGCAATCACCTGTTTCCTTGTGGTTCCTGGCGTGAGAAGAACCGTGATGAACAATACGAAAGCAGAAGTGCTGGATGCAAATAATACGATTTCTTCCAAGAATCAGACGATCACAAGCCTGCAGAGTCAGGTGGATGACCTTACCAGTCAGATTACGGATGCGAAGAACAGCGAGGAAGAATCTGCCAACAAACTGGAAAGCTATGACAAACTTCTGACTGCATATGAGACATACACCACAGGAGACATTGAGAAGGCAGGAGATGCATTGAGCAGTGTCAATGTGGATGACCTGAGTGCAGATGCAAAGAGTATTTATGATACCATCAATGCACAGGTGAATGCCGAATACATGGCTGCATTATATAAGGAAGGTTATGATGCATATTCCGGCAAAAAGTATGACGATGCCGTGAGTGCACTTTCCAAAGTCGTCGAGATGGATGAAAACTATGAGAATGGAAATGCACTGTACTATCTTGCACAGGCATACCGCAAGAACGAGGATATGGAAAATGCCAAAATCTATTATCAGAAAGTGGTAGAATTGTATCCAAATACAGAGCGCGCTGCAAACTCACAGAACTATCTGGATCAGAGTGAGACAGACACCGCCCGTTAATAAAAAGACAAACTGATATTAAAAAGTACGAAGGAGATCGAACCGGAAATTCCGGGGAGACTCCTTCTTTTTTTATTCATGACAATAAAATGTCTGCGGAGCGAGCATTCTATTGTTGAAAATCATAAGCAGAATGGAAAGAGAGGAACAAGAGCATGAAAAGCCAGTATATTATGGAAAAAGGATGTTTAGTTGTCTATGTGCCGCGTGAGTTAGACCATCATCAGGCAAACCGCATCCGCACGGAGACAGATCTTCTGATCGACACCTACCATGTCAGACATCTTGTGTTTGATTTTACAGAGACAGAGTTTATGGACAGCTCCGGGATTGGGGTGATCATCGGGCGGTGCAAAAACTTAGGCTATTCCGGTGGGGATGTGAGTGCGTGCCATCTGAACGAGCGCGTGGACAAGATATTTACCGTATCCGGGTTGAAAAAAATCATTCAGGTAAAAGAATAGGAGATAGTGGAGGAAGTAAAAATGAGCAGTCAGAACGAGATGAAACTGATATTTGATGCCAGGTCGGTGAATGAAAGTTTCGCCAGGGTGGCGGTGGCGGCATTTATAGCAGAATTAAACCCAACGTTAGACGAGATTGCGGATATCAAGACGGCCGTGTCCGAAGCGGTGACGAATGCGATCATTCATGGTTACCATGAACCGGAACAGAAAGTGGAACTCCTGTGTCAGATTTGTGGGGATGAGGTTTCCATCACCGTTTCGGATACAGGAGCAGGCATTGCGGATGTGTCAAAAGCGATGGAACCTTTTTATACGACAAAACCGGAGTTAGAGCGTTCCGGGATGGGATTCTCTTTTATGGAAGCGTTTATGGACAGGCTTGAGGTAGTATCCGAGCCGGGAAAAGGGACAAGCGTACATATGGTAAGAAGACTGGGAAATCAGGAAGGCTAGCCTATGGTGCGACAGGCGGAACTGATCAGACAGGCACAGGATGGGGATAAAAAAGCCAGGGACAAAGTCGTTTCGGACAACCTTGGATTAGTGCACGCAATTGTCCGCAGATTTGAAAAAAGAGGGCATGACAGGGAGGAATTGTTTCAGATCGGATGTATCGGGCTGATCAAGGCGATCGATCATTTTGATCTGTCGTTAAACCTTGCATTTTCCACTTATGCAGTGCCTATGATCACAGGGGAGATACGGCGTTTCCTGCGTGACGATGGCATGGTGAAAGTGAGCAGGAGTTTAAAAGAAAATGGATACAAAATCAGCAGGGCAAAAGAAGTTCTCACAACAGAGCTGGGGAGAGATCCGAGTCTTTTGGAGCTGTCTGCCATGACAGAACTTGGCACAGAGGAGATCGTGATGGCATTGGACGCTAACCGTGGGGTGGAGTCCATTTCCCAGCCGGTCTGCGGCTCAGATGGAGATGAACTTTTACTCATTGACCAGATTGGAGATCAGAGCGATGTCTATGAGGAGCCGGAGAAGGAGGCTGTTTTAAACAAAATGGTGATCAGGCAGCTGATGGATACGCTCGACGAGACAGAACAGCAGATCATCAGGCTGCGGTATTTTGAAAATAAAACGCAGTGCGAGGTGGCAGGAATACTTGCAGTGACACAGGTGCAGATCAGCCGGAATGAGCGTAAAATCCTTGCAAAACTCCGGGCAAAACTGGAGTTATAACGTCATTTGCCGGAAAGAAAATCTTGAAGAGCGAAACCATCAATGATATAGTGAAAGGAGGAAACTCAAACAATAACCGGCAGTGATAGCAGACTGACAGAGCGTCAGGAGAGAGGGAGTACAAGAGCAGATGAATGGAACACAGATCAGTGATACACAGAGGAATAACAGAACCGCATTGACAGGGCATACCATAGAAGCGTTGATCGTGGTCGTCTTTTATGCGTGCAGATTTATCAGGGGAGAGCGGAGTCTTGGATATTTTCTGGTGATCACGGCATTGGCACTGATCCCGGTCATGCTGGGACAGTTTTTCTTTTTCAAGGACAGAGAGACAGGTATGATCAAACACACGGTAGGAATCGGATTTGCCATTACGTATTCCTTCATGGTGCTGACGACCGAGGAAGCGAACATTTATGTGCTTGTCATACCGATGATTTTACTTGTAAGTGTATTTAATGATGTAAAATTTTCCGTGCAGATCAATATAGGAACGGTTATCTTAAGCCTGATCATGACGATTGGTGGAGCTTTTACCGGAAAGTTCGGTTATCAGGGCAGCGATGAAGCAATCGTGCAGGTGACAGCCATGATACTTGTCGCAGTGTATTCTATCTATGCAGCGCAGACATCGAATGCAAACAATCAGCAGAAAATGGAGAATATTAAGGAAGCGCAGAGCAAGACAGAACTTTTGCTGTCCGATATTTCCAATATGTCACAACAGATGCAGAGTGGAATGGAAGATATCTATGGAAAAGTTGAGAACCTCAACAGTGCTTCTAAATTGACCAAAGATGCAATGTCAGAGGTTGGCAGTGGTACGACGGAAACCGCAAACGCTGTGCAGACACAGATGCAGCAGACAGAAGCAATCCAGCAGAAAGTTGAGATGGTCAGCAGTGTTGCGGAACGCATTAACCAGAGTATGCAGCAGACTTTGCAGGTACTTGAGAGCGCAGGAAAAGATATGGATGTGCTCGTATCACAGGTAGATCATTCCGTAGAAAAAGGTGACAGCGTTGCAGGACAGCTAGAGACATTAGACAAATACATTGAAGAGATGCATTCCATCGTGGAACTGATCTCCGGTATTACCTCGCAGACAAGCCTTTTAGCTTTAAACGCAAGTATTGAGGCAGCAAGAGCGGGTGAGGCCGGAAGAGGATTCTCTGTTGTTGCGACAGAGATTTCCGGTATGGCAACACAGACCAAAGAGGCAACGGTACATATTACAGAGCTGATCGAGAATATTTCCAATGCGATCAGCGAGGTGGTTTCGGTGGTGCGCGAGATGATCGGTGCAATTAATGAGGAAAAGCAGTCCACTGAGAATACTGCCAATAATTTTTCGGATATCCAGAGCAATACGCTTGATATCCAAAGCAACATGGAGCAGTTAAACAGCAATATTGAGGAATTGAAAACTGCAAATGAACAGATCGTGCATTCGATTGAAACAATCTCGGCAATCTCAGAGGAGGTATCTGCACACGCAAATGAGACAATGAGTGCACAGGAAGATAATTCGGATGTACTGAACAAGATCACGGATCGTATGCAGCAGTTGATCGAACTTACAAAGCAGGAGGCATAATAACGTGAAAGCTTACGATAATTATATTTTTGATTTATATGGAACGCTGGTTGATATCCATACCGAGGAGAATGATCCTCTGGTATGGAAAAAGCTGGCGCTTTTTTATGGCTATTATGACGCCGATTATTCATCGGAAGAATTAAAAGAAAGATATGCTGCAATCATTGCAGGCGAGGAGTATAAGATGAAATCTGAGAAAAAAGATGATGCTCATGAAGCACATCCGGAAGTTCAGATTGAAGAGGTCTTTCAGAAGCTTTTTGAGGAAAAAGGCGTGAAGGCAGATCCTACACTTGCCGTTCATGCAGGGCAGTTCTTCCGGATCCTCTCTACCGATTATGTAAAACTCTATGACGGAGTGACAGATTTGTTAGAAGCATTAAAAAAGACGGGCAAAAAGATTTATCTGCTTTCGAACGCACAGCGCATTTTTACAGAGTATGAGATGCACACACTTGGAATCGCAAAGTACTTTGACGATATTTTTATCTCTTCAACCTGTGGGGTAAAAAAACCGGACAGCAGATTTTTTCAATTATTGATTGATAAATATAATCTTGATATAACAAAAAGCGTCATGATTGGAAACGATGGCATAAGCGATATCGCAGGAGCTAAGAGTGTCGGACTCGATACCTTTTATATTCATTCGAACATTTCTCCAAAGCTGCCGGAAGAGACCGTCATATTACCGGATGGCACTGAAAAAAAACGGAAGGTCATGCCGGATGCAGACTTTGTGTTAGATGGAATGGACATGGAGAGAGTCAGGGAGCTGCTGCTCGGAGAATAAGAGGAGATTATCAGCGCAGATTACCTTCCATCCACAGTTCACAATTTCTTCACAAAATATTGGCACTCACCTCTTGACAGTGCTAACAACTCGTGATATAACATACTCGTAACAAAGGAAAACCACTGCGAAAGAAATTTCGTAACTGACAGAAGACGTTCCAGCCAGCAAGGTGGGAAGGTCTTTTCTTTCCATCAGAAAGTTTTTCAGAAGGTTTTTCTTTTTCACATAGATCACAGAGATAAATACGAGGGAGGTAAGCGTATGAACATTCAGAAATTTACTCAGAAATCAGTAGAAGCCATTAACGATTGTGAAAAGCTCGCCTATGAATATGGAAATCAGGAGATCGAGCAGGAACACCTTTTAGTCGCCCTGTTACGTCAGGAGGATGGACTGATTCCAAAATTAATAGAGAAAATGGAGATCCAGAAAGAACATTTTGTGGATAACGCAGAGCGCCATTTAGCTGCCCGTGTAAAAGTATCCGGCGGACAGGTTTATGTAGGACAGGATCTGAATAAGGTACTTGTCCATGCAGAGGATGAGGCAAAAGCAATGGGAGACGAATATGTTTCCGTGGAACATTTGTTTTTATGCCTGATCAAATATCCGAATAAGGCAATGAAGGAAATCTTCAAGGAGTATGGAATTACCCGTGAACGGTTTTTGCAGGCGTTGTCAACGGTAAGAGGAAACCAGAGAGTAGTATCCGATAACCCGGAGGCAACTTATGATACATTGGAAAAATACGGATACGATATGGTAGAGCGTGCGAGAAACCAGAAGCTTGATCCGGTGATCGGACGTGATGCAGAGATCCGTAATGTGGTTCGTATCCTTTCCAGAAAGACAAAGAATAACCCGGTTCTGATCGGTGAGCCTGGTGTTGGTAAAACCGCTGTTGTAGAAGGTCTTGCACAGCGTATCGTCCGCGGCGATGTCCCGGAGGGATTAAAAGACAAGAAATTATTTGCACTGGATATGGGCGCACTGGTTGCAGGCGCCAAATATCGTGGTGAGTTTGAGGAACGTCTGAAAGCGGTTCTCGATGATATCAAAAATTCCGATGGACAGATCATCCTGTTTATCGATGAACTTCATACCATCGTGGGAGCAGGAAAAACAGACGGTGCGATGGATGCAGGCCAGCTGTTAAAACCAATGCTTGCCAGAGGTGAATTACACTGTATCGGTGCGACCACCTTAGATGAGTACCGTGAATATATCGAAAAAGATGCTGCTTTGGAGCGTCGTTTCCAGCCGGTACAGGTGGATGAGCCGACCGTTGAGGATACCATTTCCATCCTGCGTGGCCTGAAAGAGCGTTACGAAGTATTCCACGGTGTAAAAATTACAGACTCGGCACTGGTATCTGCGGCAGTGCTCTCAAACCGTTATATTTCCGACCGTTTCCTGCCGGATAAGGCAATCGACCTCGTGGATGAGGCGTGTGCCCTGATTAAGACGGAACTGGATTCCATGCCGACAGAGCTGGATGAGTTAAACCGTCGTGTCATGCAGATGGAGATTGAGGAGACAGCTCTGAAAAAAGAGACGGATCGTCTGAGTCAGGAGCGTCTTGCGGATCTTCAGAAGGAACTGGCAGAACTTCGTGATGAATTTAACACAAAGAAAGTACAATGGGAAAACGAAAAGAAATCAGTTGAAAAAGTCCAGAAACTTCGTGAAGAGATCGAGCAGGTCAAGAATGAGATCAAGACTGCACAACAGAATTATGATCTGGAAAAAGCGGCAGAACTGCAGTATGGAAAACTTCCACAGCTGCAGAAACAGCTGGAAGTTGAGGAAGAGGCAGTTAAGAATAAAGATCTTTCGCTGGTACATGAGAACGTCAGCGAGGAAGAGATCGCACGTATTATTTCCCGCTGGACGGGTATTCCGGTCGCAAAGCTGACCGAGAGTGAACGTAACAAGACACTGCATCTGGACGAGGAGCTGCATAAACGTGTCATTGGTCAGGACGAGGGTGTCACAAAAGTGACAGAGGCCATCATCCGTTCCAAAGCCGGAATCAAAGATCCGAGCAAACCAATCGGTTCGTTCCTGTTCTTAGGACCTACCGGTGTCGGTAAGACAGAACTTGCAAAGGCTCTGGCAGCCAGTCTTTTTGATGACGAATCCAATATGGTGCGTCTTGATATGAGTGAGTATATGGAGAAATATTCCGTCTCCCGTCTGATCGGAGCGCCTCCGGGATATGTCGGATATGATGAAGGCGGTCAGCTGACGGAGGCAGTCCGTAGAAAACCGTATTCGGTTGTCCTGTTCGATGAGGTCGAGAAAGCACATCCGGATGTATTCAATGTATTATTGCAGGTGTTAGATGACGGACGTATCACAGACTCGCAGGGAAGAACCGTTGACTTCAAGAATACGATCATCATCATGACATCGAACCTCGGATCAGCCCATCTGCTGGAGGGCATTGATGAGAATGGTGATATCAATCCGGCTTGTGAGGAAGCGGTCATGAATGAACTTCGTGGACATTTCAGACCGGAGTTTTTGAACCGTCTCGATGAGATCATTATGTTCAAGCCTCTGACAAAAGACAACATCGGCAATATCATCAATCTGCTGATGAACGATCTGAACAAACGTCTTGCTGACCGTGAGATTACGGTAGAACTTTCAGACAGTGCAAGACAGTTCATTGTTGATCACGGATATGATCCGATCTATGGTGCAAGACCTCTGAAACGTTTCTTACAGAAACATGTAGAGACATTGTCTGCAAAGCTGATCCTTGCAGATGAAGTGAGAGAGGGAGATACCATTTTGATCGATACCGAGGGCGATAAGCTTACGGCAAGAGTAAAATAATGATATAAAATAAGAATGCGGCTGTCACACAGGACATTTTGTGTGGCAGCC
>ERZ791659.1823-NODE-1823-length-10339-cov-1.57857_pt1 | contig 10339 bp, 14 predicted proteins | sample MGYA00510053_ERZ791659 | MGnify/ENA primary metagenome ERZ791659 (study PRJEB30046, sample SAMN00715192) | human gut metagenome | study: EMG produced TPA metagenomics assembly of the A metagenome-wide association study of gut microbiota in type 2... | reverse complement strand
TTGGAAATGGGCGGAAAAGCACCAGGACTTATTAGATTTCTCAAATTTTGAGCTTAATATGCTGGGGGCTGAACCGAGTTGGGTTCCAGTTAAGAGGCGCCGAGATTTTAGAGCGAAGTTAGAAAAGGTGGCTTGTTGATATGGCATTCCCTTGTAAAAACTGTATTGAACGTCATACAGATTGTTGGTCAGCTTGTCCTAAGTATCAAGCTGAGAAAGAAAAATCACAGGCAGTTTTAGATGCCAGGAAAAAATATTACGGTGAAGTCAACGATTTTATTGTTGATATAGCCAGAGCAAAAAAACGTATGAGAAAGAGGAAATAATTATGGAAATTAAAGCAACAACACCATGTTATAAATTTAGAGATGTTAAACCAGAAGAACAGATTGCCAAGCTTAAAGAGGAATTAGCAGAGGTAGAAGAAGCGTATCAGCGTTTAAAACAAAATCCGAATGAATATCAAAAATTAGTTGATTTGCATATGGAAATTATAGACTTAAAGGCTTGTTGTAACACGTTTGTTTTTCAACTGCGTTATCGTTACAGAGGTGTGTCTATGAGCCATGAGTTTGATGCTCCACAAGAGGCTATACGCCGTGTTATAGCTAAAAATATGACCAGAGGATATTATTTGTTCCCGGAAGATTTTGAGAATCTGGACACTAATAAATCATAATCGTTTTGAGGTGATATAGATGGAGCGAGAACTATGGGACGAAATAGTCGTTGATAATTTTGCTGGCGGTGGTGGGGCAAGCACAGGAATAAAAATGGCGATCGGGCGTGATGTCGATATAGCTATCAACCATGATCCGGCTGCTATTGCCATGCACAAAGCTAACCATCCTTACACTGAGCATTATAACGAATCTGTTTGGGATATTGATCCGGTTACCGCTACTGGCGGCAGGCCTGTAGGGTTATGCTGGTTTAGTCCTGACTGTAAGCATTTTAGCAAGGCAAAAGGTGGAAAGCCAGTTGATAAAAATATCCGAGGGCTGGCGTGGGTTGCCCTGAAATGGGCGGCAACAGTGCGGCCACGTGTGATAATGCTGGAAAATGTTGAGGAATTTAAAACGTGGGGCCCGCTCTTGGGTGATCGCCCTGACCCTAATCAGAAAGGGCGCACATTTAACTGTTTCGTTAATGCCCTGCGGCGGCATGGCTATCAGGTAGATTGGCGGGAACTGCGGGCCTGTGATTATGGTGCTCCAACGATTCGAAAACGTTTCTTTCTGATTGCCCGGTGTGATGGGAGGCCTATAGTTTGGCCGAAACCTACACACGGAGATCCGTCAAGCTTAAAAGTTCAGTCAGGAGAGCTGAAACCGTGGCATACTGCTGCAGAGTGCATTGACTGGTCAATTCCCTGCCCGTCAATATTCGAGCGGAAGAAACCGCTTGCAGAGAATACGTTGCGGCGCATAGCAAAGGGATTACAAAAATTCGTTATCGATAATCCACAGCCATTTATTGTGCAGGTAAACCACGGTGGCGAGAATTTCAGGGGCGCAGATTTTGATAAACCGTTCCCGACGGTCACTGCAAAACACGGCTTTGGATTGGTAACGCCATATGTAACGCAACTTTGCCAAAATGGTTTTGCCGGTGATAAACGTAGCAGTGATATTGACAGGCCGCTCAGTACCGTTTGTACGAAAAATGAGCATATGTTAATAGCACCGAATTTAATTCAGTATCACGGCGAGCAAAGCGAAAAAGAAGTGCGGGGACAGGATTTACAGCGCCCATTGATGGTGGTTGATGCCAGCAACAGGTATGGGCTTGTGGCAGCAAGTTTAGTAAAACACTACGGCGGTAATTATCAAGGTTCAGGCGCTGGATTAGATAAGCCTCTGCCAACGATTACAACGGTAGATCATAATGCCATTGTAACTAGCAATTTGATACAGCTCAACAAGAGCAGTGAGCAGTCGTTAGAAAGACCATTTAACACTGTAACGGCTGGCGGTGGGCATTTTAGCGAAGTAAGAGCATTTTTGCTCAAGTACTATGGGCAGGGTGGCGGTCAGACATTAGATGAACCACTGCATACGATCACAACAAAGGACCGTTTCGGGTTGATTACCGTTGCTGGCCAGGAGTATCAAATAATCGATATTGGCATGCGTATGCTGACACCGAGAGAGTTGTTTCGGGCGCAGGGGTTTCCTGATACATATATTATTGAGTGTGATTATCTCGGCAGGCCATATCCTAAAACAGCACAGGTTGCCAGATGCGGTAACGCAGTACCGCCGCAGTTGCCGGCAGCTTTAGTAATTGCCAATCTTCCAGAGCTTTGCGGAATGGCTTTGCGGAAAGCGATGTGATTTGATGAAAATAGGACTTGTTGATGTGGATAATCATAATTGGCCTAACCTTGCGTTGATGAAAATATCGTCATGGCATAAGGGCGCCGGTGATACAGTCGAATGGGCAGGTAGCCTTGAACATTACGACATTGTGTATATGGCTAAAGTTTTTACTTTTACGCAGGACGATATTCAATCATATCAGGCTGACAAAATAGTCAAAGGCGGTACTGGTTACGATTTAACTAGGAGGCTGCCTAAGAATATTGAATGTGCTTTTCCGGATTATGATTTATATGGCGTTAAAAATATGGCATATGGTTATTTAACTAGGGGTTGTCCTCGTAAATGCCCATTTTGCATTGTTGCGAAAAAAGAGGGAAAACAAGCGTATAAAGTTGCTGATTTATCGCAGTTTTGGCGTGGACAGAAGCACATAAAGCTGCTTGATCCTAACCTTTTGGCGGCTCCTGAATGGCGGGATTTGCTTGAACAACTGGCGGATAGCGGTGCATGGGTAGACTTCACGCAAGGGCTTGATATTAGGCTTATGACAGACGAAAAAGCCGCTGCTATTAATAAAGTCAAGTACAGTATGCTTCACTTTGCTTGGGATAATCCTGCTGATATGGAAACGCTGGAAAAGTTAAAGGAATACAGATCTGTGTGGAAAGGCAGTCAGCGCAACCGTAGCGTTTACGTGCTAACAAACTTTAATAGTACACACGAAGAAGATTTGTATCGTGTATATACCTTGAGGGATATTGGCTATGATCCGTACATTATGATTTTTGACAAACCGAATGCTTTAGCTAAAACAAGGTACCTGCAGCGTTGGGTTAACAATAAGCAGATATTTAGGACGATTAAGAAGTTCGAAGACTATGATCACACGAGAGGTTAACTATGAATTAGGTGTAATTTTAAAGGAGATTGAGGATGAAGATACCTACAAATAAAATTGTTGGATGGCAGAAAACAAAAAATTGTCTGCCGGTTCTTGATGCATTGGTACTAATTCAGTCTAAAGAAGATAAATATTCTTATGAAATAGCCCAATTAGTTTCAGATGATTGTACATTAACTTTCCGTAGTTGGTCTGATTATGGACGCGATTTTGATCTAAAAGATATTCGTAAATGGGCCTATATAAAACTATAGGGGAGACTAACATGAAATTAAAACGGTTGAAGAATATGATTATCGAGAGGTTAATTGATATTAAGAACATTGGTTAAATTTATTTAATTAAAACGGTCGCTTTGCTACTGCCTCAGCACTATAAATACTATGTACAGCACAATATTACAAAATTAACAGGGAAGTGTATTTTATAGCCTGCGGGAGCTGATTAGACCGCAGGGGGCGGCCTTTTAATATAAGCAGTTGATGAGATTGAGAGGACGATAAGACGATATGAATAAATTTAAGAAATACTGTCCCAATGTATGGGTGGCAGAATGCGAAGAGGAGTATAAAAAAGGTGAAATTATTCAGCTTGAGACGAAATACGGAAAAGAAGTTGAATGCGAAGTTTATAACTTGGTGTTACAAAAAGATGATAAATATTTTTATTCTATTGTCCGAACTGATGAGCAAAGTTATGCAGAACGCAAGGCGGAAAGATACAACAACGCTGCCCTAAAAAATCAAGTGAAAAGCAATGATAAGTGGAGAGCGGCGGAGGAAGGTAAAGAATTTTTATCATTGGGGGAACCAATAAAAGTTGGACATTACAGTGAAAAACGTCATCGTGCCTTAATTGAAAGGAACTGGAAACGGTGTGAAAAGGCTGTAGAACTTGCAGATAAGGCAGCTGAACAAAAGAGCAAAGCTGAGTACTGGGAAACCAAATCAAAAGAAATAACGTTAGCAATGCCCGAAAGCCTAGAGTATTTCTCAGCTAGACTTGAAAAAGCTGTTGAATATCATAAAGGATTGAAAGACGGAAGTATACAAAGAAGCCATTCATACTCCTTGGCTTATGCCAATAAAGATGTTAAAGAGCTAAAAATAAAAGTTGAAATAGCCAAAAAGTTGTGGGGATAAAAAAGGACGGTGAGATGTATGCACTACATTTTTAAATTAGATCCTAAAAAACCGCCATCACCGCCACCGGAAAGGAGTTCTATAGATTTGAGAGAGGATTTATCAGAAAAAAATACAGATGCCATAGAAGCAGCTATTATCATAAGAAATTATTGCGCTGGAAGAACCTGCGAAAAATGTTGCTTTGGTGATGTAAATAATAAGTATTGCGTTTTTACACAGCGAATTATTCCGAGTGAATGGAATTTAGGCTTTGCAGCAATGAAAAAAAGACAGGACGGTGAAGAAAAATGACTAAATTAAAACCTTGTCCGTTTTGTGGAAATAAAGAAGTAATACTTATGTCTTGTGCTATATGTGATGGATATATTTATTGTGACGGCTGTGGATTTGAAACTAAAAGATATTGGGATGACTTAAAAGATCATAAAGTAGTTAAATCATGGCAAGAAAAAGCTATAGCTGCATGGAACAGACGGGATGGTGAATAGATTATGAAAACAGTGATAGCAACAGTTATTGAAAAAAATAATCCAAGGATAAAAACATCGTTAGATCAAGCTGAACGTACTGCATGGCGATGCTTGAAAGATTGGGTTGAGGCTCAAATGGCTTTAATCGAAATTGGTATGGTAAGTATTGACCAAGTGTTTTTGCCATATGTCATCAATAAAGAGGGTAAGACACTTTATGCTTATGCAAAAGAACATAGGTTATTTTTAGAAGGAGGACACAATGGCTGATTATTATAAAGCTATAAGTATGTTAGAAGCGATGAAGCAATATTATTCGGACGATATAAAAAGTAATTTTGATCAAGCGATTGCGGCATTAAGGCGCTGCGAAAATATCGACAAAGCAGAAATAATCCGAATGCCTAAAATTGTAATTCGAGATAAAGGCTACGATTCGTTTGAATATCCGTTTGGTATATGCATCATGATAATCTGTATACTGATGGTCACTATATCTATTATAGAAACCTGCAGAATGGAGAAGGTTCTGATCATGCGTTTAGTGACTATGAAATTGTAAAAACAGCAGAAGATGGCTCTTTAGATACTATCAAAGTTATTGCGGTTACTCCTGATATTTTTCCGGAAGCTGAACCAGTACAAGCAGGTAGATGCGAAATTTGTGGAAGTAAAAACGATGTTAGTGACTTTCAATCAAGCTCGGATTTTATAAGGCATTATATTTGCGGTTCCTGTGTTTCAATGTCGGAGGAAAAGCGAAAAACTCTAAAGAAAGATCAACAGAGTGTGGTATTTTTTGCAAAAATACTTTTTGCTGGTTCAGAGGAATAAAAAAAGAACCTGCCAGTGACGGCAAGCCCAAAGAATGATGATATACAATTCGCAAAATTATTATATCATCATTCAGGAGGGCTTAGCAAATGACAAATAATGATGTTCAGAAGATTATTAGTGAAACAGCAGAAGCTACAGCAAAAGCCATATATAATAAAATTCAGTTGGAGGCCAAAAAAGCTAAAGCAGAAGCTGTTAGTAAAAAACTTTATAATACAAGGCTGCTTCTGCAGAATTATCGTCTGTTTAAGCAGTATGTAGAAAATGCTGTTTTTGATTTGGTTAGATTAGATGAGGAGCAGGAAACTCCATTAGAAATTTTAGATGCAATGTGGCAGTCATATGGTCCTGGTAAAAGCGAGATTGCAGTTGAGAGCATTAAAATGTCGATGACCAGGACAAAAATCATTATGGCTCACGTAGACGAGATGATAGGTCTTTATGAGGCTTATTGCTATCGCAGTGGGAAGGACGAAAATATGCGGAGACTTGATGTTCTAAAGTCAATGTATATTACTGAAACGGATAAAACAGCTGGTGAGATTGCTACTGATCTAGCTGATAAATACTATATGGATGTAAGGAGCATCTACAGGGATGTAAATGCTGCTATAGATGTTATGACTGCACTTATTTTTGGTATTGATGGTGTTCAAGCTAAAGAAAAAAGGAAATAAAATGAAAAGACGTTTACTGTTTGGTAAACGTCTTTTCTGCTATAATGAGCCTAAGGAGGCAGAGGTTATGTCAAATAATGCTACAATAAGGCAACATTATATTCCGCAATTTATTTTAAGAAATTTTGTGGATGTTGAAGGTAAAATTTCTGTGTTCGATAAAAGTACAGGTAAAAGATTTAAATGTACTCCTTATAATAGTGCTTGTGAAAATCATTTTTACGATTTTTCATTAAATATTGAAAATGAAGAACATAGTACAACATTTGAGCAAGCATTTTCGGCAGTGGAAAATTTGGTGGCGCCCATATTTGCTCGAATAGTAGAAAACAATGAGTTAAAAATAAACACTGTTGAAAAACAGAGAGTGTCAGAATTTTTGTGGTTGCAATTTGCACGAACTAAATGTATGAGAGGACATGTAAGGGAAATTTTACATGAGATTCAAGCTAAAACTAATATGAATGATGCTCTGAATCCATACTCAAGAATGGATCCCGATAATTTGGATGAAAATGATATAAAAATAATCCATAGTGGTTTTATCTTAGGATCGCAATCTTTTGCAAATAGTTTTTATAATTTACGATGGGGATTAGTATCAACAGTAAAGAATAGACCATTTTTTTTATCAGATCATCCGGTTTTTATGATGACCAGACTGAAAAATATTTATCATGTAGGATTTGAGAAGCTGGGAACAGAATTTTGTTTTCCTATAGCACCTACGCTGATGTTAAAAATGATGGAAGTTAATACTGTTAATTATTTTAAATTTGAGTTAAGAAATTTGAATAAAACAAAATATTTTGGCGAAGAAGTTGAAATGATTAAATTTTTGCAATGTCTAAATGATGAAAAGGCGTTTTTGTGTAGCGACAAGGAATGTGAATTTATAAATAAAGCACAAGTTGTAAATTCAGAAAAATTTTTGTATTCATGTAAAAATGATTTTTTTTTAGCAGAAACTTTTCTTAAACAATGTTCTGAATATAAAAATCCATTAAGGGTTACTATGCGTTTATAAAAATAGTATGTCAAAAAGTTGTCACTGACACGTCAGTAAGTCCTGTGATATGATTAGAGTGCAAAAATTGGATATTAGGAAAACCGCTTGTGAGCATCAGCACAGGCGGTTTTTTATTACCATTTTTGTAATTGTTTTATAAAGGAGGTTGATAAAGTGACTGGCTTTATTGTATTAGTGGCGTATACGCTGCTGATGTTGGGCGTGAGTTATCTGCTTACACGCCGACAAACAACCTTGCAGGGGTTTCTTGTAGGGAACAGGCGAATGGGGACAATCAAATCCGCAATGAGTATTGCAGCTACGTGGATCTGGGCACCCGCCTTATTCGTCAGTGCTGAAAAAGCATATTCTAATGGGTGGCCAGGGCTATTTTGGTTTTTGGTCCCGAATATTTTATGCCTTTTGTTCTTTATTCCGTATGCGGAGCGAATAAGAAAGCAAATGCCGGAGGGAATAACGATATCGGGCTATATGGGAACGATATACCGAAGTGTGAAGGTCAAGAGGGTGTATTTGGCGCAGCTGAGTATATTGGCAGTTTTATCAACGGCTGTTCAACTTCTTGCCGGCGGTAAAATATTATCCAGTGTCCTGGGAATAGATTTTTTTACGACGACAGTAATTTTGTCGATGATAGCCTATTCCTATTCTCAGTTCTCCGGGATAATGGCTTCTGTGATTACCGATGCAATGCAGATGGTGCTTATTTTAGGGTGCTGCCTGCTATTGGTACCATGGGCGTTATCTATGCCAGGTGGATATTCAGCATTGGTAAATGGCCTGCATGGTATTAACGGCAATTATCAAAGCTTAGTATCTGATAGTGGGATAGCGTTGTTCTTAGGCTTTGGATTGCCGGCAGCTTTGGGACTTATGGCTGGACCTTTCGGCGATCAATGCTTTTGGCAGAGAGCGTTTTCTATCAAAGAAGGGAAGATTGCAAAGGCTTTTGCTTTGGGGACCGGGGTATTCGCTATAGTGCCTTTGTCCATGGGTATTTTAGGTTTTATTGCGGCTGGGTATGGATATTCGGCAACAGATGAAGGAATAGTGAACTATGAGCTTGTGGCGCAGTTGTTTCCTGAATGGGTGACACTGCCTTTTTTATTTATGGTTATTTCTGGATTACTGAGCACTATTGACAGCAATCTGTGTGCTGCAGCGTCTTTGGTAACTGATGCAAAAAAAGACGTTGAAATGTGGCATACAAAAGCGGCAATGGCAGTGCTGCTTTTGGCAGGTATTTTAATTGCAAGTGTACCAGGTATCACCGTAACACATCTTTTTCTCATTTATGGGACGTTGAGATCAACAACAATGTTACCTACGATGTTGACGTTGTTGGGAAAAAGGCTTCCGGAGAAGGGGATATGTTACGGGGTGGGGCTTGCAATTATTGTTGGCTTGCCTGTATTTGCCTTAGGAACGGTTTTAAACCTATCTACAATAAAGATTATTGGGTGCTTGGTTGCAACGCTGACAGGTACTATTGTGGCTTTGACGTGGGGATTATTTAATCGTATTTAAGGCAGTGAATCGCTTTTGGCAGGAGCGTTATTAAAAAAATGACACTATGGAGGTAGTGAATTATGAAAGTAACAGAGGTATCTATTGATAAAGTAATTTTGGCAGAAAAAAGTGTTCGTATGCATACGGAGATCCAGGTAAAAGAATTTGCCCGGTCCCTGGAAATGTTCGGGCAGATCAGACCGATTGTCGTAGATGGAAAATATAACATTGTTTGCGGCAACGGTTTATACTTGGCAGCTCAAAGCCTTGGCTGGGCTAAAGTTAAGGTTTTAGTTATGAATAACCTTAGCGAAAAAGATAAGAAAAAGCTAATGATCGCTGATAATCGTATTTTTGAGCTAGGTGTAAGCAACCTTGAAATTTTAGATGAATTTTTTAAGGAACTGCAAGACGATCTTGTTATCCCTGGCTATGATGAAAGTACTTTGCAGATGCTCGTTGGCGATCTTGACGCTGTTAATGCCCAGTTGGATGATTACGGCATCATTGATAAAGAAAAAGTCGAAGAAATTAAATCACAGCAGGCAGCAGTAGAGCAGAAAATTGAGCGTGTTGCCGCTGAAGAAAACACCGATACAGAGGATTATGATAACAGCGAAGGATTTGAAAGCAACTCAGTTGTTGAAGATGATAATGGTCGTTATGTTATTTGTCCTAAGTGTGGTGAAAAGGTATGGCTATAATTAAGCTGGAAGGAGCAAGGAATGTAGTTGAAGCAGCGGAAAAAAGAATTATAAACGTATTTAACAATGGACTGCCGGTATATTTTGCTTTTTCTGGTGGTAAGGATAGCCTGTGTTTGTCACAGTTGATTGTTAACCTTATTCAACGTGGGCAAATAGACCCCAAGCAGTTAATTGTATATTTTTTAGATGAAGAGGCTATTTATCCATGCATTGAAAAAACAGTATTAGACTGGAGAAGAAAGTTTATCCTGCTTGGAGCAAAATTTGATTGGTACTGCATCGAGTGCCGTCATTATAATTGCTTTAACGAGTTGGCAAATGATGAAAGCTTTATTTGCTTTGACAGTACAAAGCGGGATTTATGGATTCGCATTCCTCCTTCATTTGCTATCCGGACGCACCCGCTGCTAAAAGCAAGGCAAGATACATATCAAGACTTCTTTGCACGGGTGCTGAAGGGTGGCATTCATATTCTTGGTGTAAGAGCTGCAGAAAGTATACAGCGTTCTCAGAATTTATCGAGGACTACTGCGGCGAAAAAACAATTAAATAGTAAAAATCATATTTTCCCTATTTATGATTGGAAAAATAACGACGTATGGCTTTATTTATTTAACGAAAAGGTTGAAATACCTGACATTTATTTATACCTTTATCAAGCTGGTACCGGCAAAAATAATTTGCGGGTATCGCAGTTTTTCAGTATTGATACGGCTCGAAGCCTGGTAAAAATGAATGA
>ERZ791659.1803-NODE-1803-length-10433-cov-1.82569_pt1 | contig 10433 bp, 6 predicted proteins | sample MGYA00510053_ERZ791659 | MGnify/ENA primary metagenome ERZ791659 (study PRJEB30046, sample SAMN00715192) | human gut metagenome | study: EMG produced TPA metagenomics assembly of the A metagenome-wide association study of gut microbiota in type 2... | reverse complement strand
CTCGGCGGGATAGGACCGATAATACCGTAGAAGTTACGCAGCGGCATCATATAGTTAGGGATAGCGCCGCTCATGGTCATCGCCTGTTCTATGGATTTATGGCAGTTACGGTCACACAATGCAACCTGATTATGAGTTACGCAAGCCATAAAGATTACTCTGTTAGAGGTAGAAGAACCGTTGGTAACATGATAGGTACGATGAGCGCCGAATACTTTAGCGGCATATTTTTCACTGGCACCGATCGGTCCGGAATGATCAAGCAAAGAACCAAGCTCGCCGACAGAGATCGATAAATCGCTGCGGAACAGATTTTCGCCAAAGAAATCAAAATAAGCACGTCCTGCAGGTGCTTTCATAAAAGCAGTACCGCCGGTATGACCCGGAGTATGCCAGGAATATTCATGCACCTGAGAGAATTTAGCCAAAGCCTTAAACATCGGCGGCAGCAGATTTTTCAAATAAGTATCAATCGCTGCTTCGATACGGCCGGCAATAAAGTTAGCAGTATCTTCATACAACCAGATGAAGTCACTGGTTTCTTTCAATACTTCCAGAGGAATATCAGCAACGTCGGCACGATCTGCAAATAAAAATACAGGTACGTTTTCGGCACGGCTGCGCAGTTTGTTTAAAACATCTTTAGCAGCCTGATGTGTATTGTCTTCTGCCAGATCCCAGTCCAGAAGTATTGCTTGGATCATCGGGTCAGCGACAATCATCATTTCGGCATCGAATGCTGTTGTAGCGTTGAGCACTTCAATTTCATGTTCTCCTAAAACATTACTCAGTTTATCGAGAGCACTTTCATCCAGGGTATTATGATCGCAAAGGTCATGTACCAACAAAATTCTTTTGCCTTTTGTTTTGGAAATAATCATTTTTTTCACTCCTTAATTAATTTTTTAGTTATCTATGCTAACAGATTGAGTAGTAGTAGAACCTACCTTATCCGGAGCTTGTGTAGTAGTCGTTATGTTAGTACGATGTTTGAGTTCCATATTTTTATCGATACCGACAGAGTACCAGAACGTACCGACCAAGGTAAGGATCGTAATAGCCAGGGAAGTGTAACGAACCCATCTCGGCGAGAATCCGCCAGGAGTTTCGTGCAGCTCTTCCAGCTCATGTTTTCTGGTAACAGCGCCGGAGAAGAATACGATCGTAGCGATAACGAAGATCAGTGACCACCGTGTCTGGTTACCATTGGATGTTACAAGTGCAGCCATACTGTAGACAGCTGCTATCAAACCGATGATACATGATTTATTGTAATCTTTCGGTGATAACTTTCCGTAACCTAAAACCTTGATAGAAATACTGGAATAAATATAAGGCAGTAAAGTCAGGATAACGGCTATTGATGCGATCTTACCAAATTGCTGACTGGCAGACGGCGACATGGTTGCCAAAACCTGTATTGTCATGATACCAGCAACAATAGCCAAGCCTGCAGAAGGCACGCCTTTAGAGTTGGTACGGGCAAAAACATTACCGAACAAACCGTCATCAGCAGCAGCTTTAGCACTTTGTCCAACCAGCAGCGTCCAGCCTGCCAGCGAACCCAGGCAGCCTAAAGCCGCACAGATAGCTACGCCGTTACCAGCGATTTCACCGAAGGCCAGTCTTGCGGCATCAGCAAAAGGTGCCGATGAATTTGCAAGTGCATGGTTCGGAATCATGCCCATAATAACAGAAGAACTTAAAACATAGCAGACAGCGGCTAAAATTACACCGCCAATAGTTGCAATTGGAACATTCTTTTTAGGATTTTTAACAACGCCGGCAGATACAGAAGCACTCTCGACGCCAATAAAAGCCCACAAAGTAAAGTTCAATGTCATACCAATAGCACTGACAGTGCTTTTACCTGTTACGTTCCATGCATCCATGTAGGTTTTGCCGTCAAACCAGAACCAGCCTAAGATTGCGGTACCGATAATAGGAATCAATGCCAGAGTAGTGGTTACTGATTGAATACGCCCGACCAGTTTAGGGCCGATCATATTAGCGTAAGCAAACAGCCAGATAACGCAGATCTGCGCCAGAGCAAAAGCAAATGGATTTTTTAAAGCCGGGAAAAAACTGATCAGATAACCGATACCTACAACTGCCAGACCAACGTTACCAATAACATTTGCCAGCCAGTAAATGAGGTTTGTCTGATACCCCATATAATCGCCGAAGGCTTGACGCGTATAAGCGTAAGGACCGCCGGCAGCAGGATCAATAGAAGATAACTTTGCAAATGTAAGTGCCAGAGCAATAGCACCTATACAGGTAACTATCCAGCCGAATACTGCAACGCCTCCTATTGCCGCCAAATTCGCAGGCAACATAAATACGCCGGAACCCATCATATTACCGGCAACCATCAATGTTGCAGCAACGACACCTATTTTATTACTGTTGTCGTCTTGATTCATAATAAAACCTCTCCTTTCGATTATTTGCCGTCAGCAGCGGATGGGAATCTTGGCTTTCGGCAAATCATACATAAAGCCAGCTTTGCAGCATTTTTCTTTATGCGGTTTCTTGCTTCGGATAAATCTTACACCCGTTACAAACAAAATATCCAAGCAAGAAATTTTCATTTACTTTTTAATATGTTTTTTTAAAAAAGTTAGAGTAAAACGCCAGAACTTCTATCGTAACAATCCCGCCTGCATGGGCTTGCCGCCAACATATAATTTTCTACGGAGAAATAATCTCCAAATCATTTTTACGTCTTACTGATCTGAGTTATTTTTTTACTTTGCTTAATTTACTAAAGTATTTTCCACACAAAAATAAACTGTGCGCTAATACAGCAGTAGCTTAAGCCTCAAGCAACCCCTGGCAGCTTTTTATATTGTAAATAAACCAATTGTTGCATATTCTCACAGCTAAAAAACAAAAAAGCCCTGCCTTATAAGGCAGGGCTTTTTTGTTTTGATTATTATTCAGTTATTTTTTCTCTACTGCTTTGCAAGTCAATTATTCCATATTAATCTGAACTAAAATAAAATTTCATGAGTTTCATATCCTTAGTACTAAAATGCATATCCACATTTTTCCAATAATAGTTTTGCCAACAAAAAAACGCGCCTGCCGAATCGGCAAACGCGTGTGTTTACTGGTGTCCTGGAAGGGAATCGAACCCCCGACCTATCGCTTAGGAGGCGATCGCTCTATCCTACTGAGCTACCAAGACGTAAATGTTCTATTGTTTTCAGAACCCTTTTACTATAACACAAATAGAGAAAGCGTTCAATCACAAATTTTCTGTCATTCCCGGAGGCATACTCCATTCCACCAATACGTCCGTATTGAACCAAAGTCTTGTCAGGCAAATTTTAAAATTATCAAGGTTTTCCAACGGATCCAGTGTTTTAGTAACAAATTGCCGGACCGTATCGCCTTCCTGCACATCCAAAGTCAGCTTTTCATTTAAAAATTTTTCTACTTTGGCTTTTGCTTCAGCAACGCCTAAAACAATTTCTGCTTTTTTATTTTCGCTATCATATTCAACATAGCCATAATTGCCATGATAGTTCAAGGTTACAGCAAATTTGCTCATTCTTTTTCCTCCTCAAAACTTCTGCATACATTATAGCAACTCGCAGCAAATTCTACAATAAGCAGTATTACTTACGCGATTAAATTACTCTTTACTGTCTTTGCTGTACATGGGCCGCAGTCTTACTTCCATAGGAATTTTATCAGCAGCGGCCGCCAAAAGCGCTTCCTCATATAAGGAGCTCTGAGCGCTTACAGGCGTTGCTTTATTGGTGACACGTCTGTAGGTCCCGTTAGACTGCATCATATGCGCACCGACATTATCCCGCAGATACAAGTCAAGAATCTCTTTGATACGCTTAATATGCTCTTCGCTCTCGACCGGGAAAAACAGTTCCACACGATCATTGAGATTTCTGGGCATCCAATCGGCACTGGACAGATACTGTTGCTTTCCCCCGCCGTTAGCAAACCAGAAGATGCGGCTATGCTCCAGTTGCCTGCCTACAATACTGCGAACAGTGATGTTTTCGCTGATCCCTTCCACTCCGGCACGCAATCCGCAAATACCGCGTACAATCAATTCTACCTGTACGCCTCCGATCGAAGCTTCATATAATTTTTGAATGACCTGCTGATCGATCAAAGAATTCATTTTTACAATGATGTGTCCCTTGTTGCCAGCTTTGACCTGCGCTATTTCATTATCAATAAGCTCATAAATTTTATCGCGCAGCCCTAAAGGCGCCATTACCAGTTTATTCCATAATGGCGGCTGCGAATAACCTGACAGCAGATTAAAAAATGCCGAGGCGTCGCTGCCAAACTGATCGTTAGCGGTTAAAAGTCCCATATCTGTATACAGCTTGGCTGTATTGTCGTTATAATTGCCAGTGCCAAGATGAACATAACGTTTAATGCCATCGGCTTCCTTACGTACGATAAGAATGATTTTAGCATGAGTTTTCAGCCCTACAAGTCCGTAAATAACATGGCATCCGGCTTGTTCCAGACGTCTGGCCCAGATAATATTATTTTCTTCATCAAACCGTGCCTTAAGCTCTACTAATACCGTGACCTGCTTTCCATTCTCAGCAGCACGCGCCAGTGCGGCTACGATAGGTGAATTACCGCTGACACGGTATAAAGTCTGCTTAATCGCCAGAACCTTGGGGTCTGAGGCGGCATCACTAACCAGCTTTACAACAGGATCAAAGCTTTCATAGGGATGGTGCAGTAAAATATCTTTTTTCCTGATAGCGCTAAATAAATCGCTGTCATCCGGCAATTCTAAAGGACGCTGCGGCACAAAAGGCTCATAGAGCCACGGCCACATACCAGACAGACTGGCAAATTTAAAGAAACAGGTCGCATCAAGCGGTCCGTTAATTTCAAAAATTTCCTGTTCTGATAAATCAAGATTGTCGCTGAGGAATTTTTTGATACGCAGATTAGCTGTTTTATTTAATTCCAAACGCACTGCTGCGCCACGTTTTCGTTTACGCAGAGATTTCTCTACTTCCTTCAGCAAATTATCTATATCGTCTTCATCAACGTCAAGATCAGAGTCACGCGTAAGTCTAAACGGCACTACATCCAAAATTTGGCAGCCGTTAAAAAGATCATGGCAATTTTCAATGATAATATCTTCCAAAAATACAAAGGTCCGCTTGCCTTCACCCTCTACCTCGACGAGCCGCGGCAATACTGAAGGGACCTGTACCAAACCCATGCTTTGCTCTTCGTCCTGATTAATGATCTCTACCGCCAAATTCAGTGTCTTATTCGCCAAAAACGGAAACGGTCTGGAAGCATCAACAGCCATAGGCGTCAAAACCGGATAAACAACCTCACGGTAATATTCATCCAGCCAGCCGCGTCCTTTTTCACTGATCTTACTTACACGGCAGATCCTGATACCATTACTTTCCAGCTCTTTAAGAATCGACAGCATATATTTATACTGGAGCTTGACCTGTTCATGCGCAGAAGCGCTGATTTCATCCAATTGTTCCTTGACTGTAAGTCCGGAAGCATCGCGCTGATTGATTCCATCTTCCCACTTATCCCATAGTCCGGCCACACGCACCATAAAAAATTCATCCAGATTAGACGCGGTAATCGCAACAAACTTCAAGCGTTCCAGCAGCGGCGTCGTTTTGACTGCAGCTTCCTTCAGTACGCGCAGGTTAAATTTCAGCCAACTCAATTCACGGTTAAAAAAATATTCAGGTTTGTTCAAATCTATGCTTTTCATCTATTCACTCACCCGTTCTAAAATTGCTTTCAAGCCGTAAACTTCTTCAAAAAATGTCGCTTTACCAGCGAAAGTCCATTCTTCCAAAGTCAAATCGACCTTGCTTTTAGCTTCAATTAACATCGTTCCATCTTTAATGCTGACTTTGCAAAATTTTATTTTTTGCTGATAACTGCGGTCCATCGCATCAGCTAGACGCACTAAGGCAGCTATTTTCGCTACTAACGGCGTCAGTTCTTTTTCCATTTCCGGGCTGCCGGCCTTGTTTTCAAAGAGCTGATTGGCATGGTAATAGCTTGCCAGCGCCACGATTTTTTTATCATTATCACTGAACCCTAAAATGTCCGTTGACATAATAAGCTTATAGGTATAAAGCGAATGACTGCGCATCGAAATATATTTACCGATATCATGCAGCAGCGCCGTAGCCTGCACTAAAGTGCGGCAGTGCTCATCCATACCATGGCTTTTACTTAATTTATCAAACATTGCCAGCGCCAGCCGTTCTACCTGTTTGGCGTGCTTAACGTCATAATTATAATGTTCACCGATATTATGGATCAGGCTTAATTGCTCTTTTTCAAGCTCGGCAGCATACTCTTTATCTGTCTTCGGTCCTATATGCAGCAGCTGAATGCCATCGATAAAACGATCGGCGGTAATAATTATCTCTTTTGTCGGCACTAAAGCCAGCAGCTGTTCATATAAAAGAATCGTCGGCAGTACTAATTCTGCCACATTTTCCTTTATCTTGAATACCTTTATGATCTGCGGCAGATTTAGTTTGTGGACCTTATTAAAAAGTTCCATAAACTCCTCGGCTTTAATCCTTGTTACCTTAGCCTGAGTATCCAGTCCCAACATCTGTAAAAGCAGTTCGGTTTCCGTACCGGAAAGGATCAAATAGCGGATATTGGCATCCTTCAGAGCTTCACGCACAGGCCCCATCGTACTGGCCAAAAACTCTGTCAGCGCCAGATTGAACTGCATACCGTTACGCTGATTACGGTTAAAACTTTCTTTAATCCTGATGATGCCCACATGAAAATTCTGCTGATATTTAATTTTTTCATCATCAACAAAAGTGATGCCCAACCCACCCGAAGAAATATCCATCAGCAGCATACCATAATCTTTGCCGTTAATGCCTTCACTGCGCAAAGTCTGCCTGATCGCCGTATACTTGGTATAAATTTCCTGGGGCATATCAACAACTTTTACTTTCAAACCAGTTTTGATATAAATCTGATCCAGCAAAAACACCTGGTTCAACGCTTCACGCACAGCGGTCGTTGCCTGCACACTGCATTCTTCCACACCATATTCGGACATCAGGCGTTTGTAGCCCTGCAGCAGTTCACAGATTTCGCTGACCATACTGAAAGGGATAATTTTATTTTTAAAAGTTTCTTCGCCCAATTTGACTCTGTGGTTGCATTGTTCGATTACTTTTACCTTATTCATATTGCGGTATTCAACTATTTGCATGCTGATCATCTCTGATCCGAGATGTATCGCGGCAAAGGTTGTATAGCTTTTCTTTTTCACAAACAAACCTCCTCCATTTTATATTAAATTCGACATCAGACCTCTAAATCCTTGCACAAACGTTACTTTTTACAATTCTTTACGTAAAATTTTACAAAATCACTTAAATTACGCAGGATTTTTTTAATCTGTGAGTAATATATAAAATATATCTTTTTAATCGAGGAACGTTTTCTATTTACTGGGAGTGAAAAATATGCAGCGTATCGCAATCATCGATATCGGTTCTAACTCAGCCCGTCTTGTAATCAGCCATATTTATAAAAATGGCGCTTACAACATGGTTTATAATCAAAAAGAAGCATTGCGGCTCAGTCAGAAGCTTGATAAAACCGGTCGTTTAACAGAAGAAGCTTTCGCTTCAACCCTGGAAACGATGAAAAGCTTCGCTTATATGTGCCGGCTTTATAATGCCGACAAAACCATTGCCGTGGCTACAGCCGCTATCCGCTCAGCTCCAAACGGCCCTGAACTGACGCGTCTTGTAGAAGCAGAAACAGGTATTACCCTGCATATCATTACAGGTAATACCGAGGCCTACATCAGTTATCTGGGCGTTATCAATACGCTGCCGGTTAAAGATGGTATTATCTTTGACCTGGGCGGCGGCAGTACCGAATTGATCCTCTTTAAAAACAGGCAGATCGTTGAGTCTGTTTCTCTGCCCTTCGGCGCAGTAAACACTACCGATATGTTCAATACACGCGGTACTATGTCACCTAATGTTTACAGCGATATGAGCTTTTTCCTGCTCAGCCGTCTTTCACAGCATCCCTGGCTCAAACAAAACAGGCTACCGCTTATAGGCGTCGGCGGTACGGCGCGTACCCTTGGCAAAATGCAGCAGAAGCGCAGTAAATACCCGTCTTCAAAAATCCATAACTACAAATTTTCAGCACAGGCTTTCCATGATATTTTCAGCCAGCTGCGCAGCACAACTTTAGAACAGCGCCGTAAAATAGCCGGTCTCAGCAGCGAACGTGCCGATATTATTCTAGCCGGTGCCGGTATCATTAATTGTTTACTGGAAACAACCGGTTGTAAACAAATGATCATTTCCGGCTGCGGTTTACGTGAAGGATTATTTTTCGATTACTATTCCAAATCCGAAAATATGCCCCTGATCGCGCCCGATATCCTGGATCGCAGTACGCAGAATATTTTAACTCTCTATACCCCTGACACTACGCACAGCAAACATATCACCGAGCTTGCACTGACTATGTTTGACGCCTGGAAAGATTTACATAAGCTGGACAAGGATTATCGAAAGCTGCTGAAAACAGCGGCTCTGCTGCATGATATCGGTATCACCATCAACTTCTACAGCCACGCCCGGCACAGTGCGTATATGATCCAAAACGCTCAGATTTTTGGGCTTTCACATCGTGAACAGCTGATAACTTCCGCTATCGCCGGCTGGCATAACGGCATCTCCAAAAATTATTTTCGGGATCGAAACTACAAAGAATTGTTAAACGAAAATCACTGGCAGGCTATCAATAAATTATCTTTATTGCTGGCGCTGGCGGAAAGCCTTGATTATTCACAAACCAATCAGATACGCGGCATTCAGCCACGTATCGAAAAAAAACATGCTGTACTGACATTACATGCCGAAGGTATACCCAGCATCGAGATGCATCAGATCAAACAGCATATCCGTTGGTTTGCCAAAGTTTTCGGTGTCGAGCTCAGCGTGCAGCTGGGATAAAAAAATACCTGTTATTTAAACATAATCAACGTTTAGATAACAGGTATTTTTATTTTTTATTTTGCCGCAGCCTGCAGAATTCCGTAAACCATCAGCACACTGTTATAAAGATCTTCTTCCAGTATAAATTCATCGACCGTATGCACTTCACTCATACCAGTGCCTAAAATGACACAGGGCACACCATAAGCATTAATAAAGTTTGCATCACTGCCGCCGCCAGTCACCGTAACATCCGGTGTAAAACCGTTTGCCTTGCAGGACTCCAGTGCCAGCGTCACAACGTCAGAATCATGACTAAGGTCAAAAGGCTGATACTTATGAATGATCTCCACATCCACCTTACCGCCATTAGCAACAACACCTGCAGTGACAGTATTAACCAGATAATCACGCTGAGCAACCAGTTTATCCAGATTACGGCTGCGAACGTCGCTTTGGATCTCTACTAGATCAGGAACAATATTAGTAGCTAACCCGCCATGGATAACGCCGATATTACAAGTCGTTTCTTCATCAATCCTGGCATATTTTTCAACACCGGCTAAAGCTTTAGCTGCAACCAGAATCGCATTGATGCCTTTTTCAGGAGCAAGTCCGCCGTGGGCAGTTTTACCGTGCACTTTAAAATGTACCCTGTCCTGTCCAGGAGCAGCCGTAACGATTTCTCCCGGATGGCCCTCACTATCCAGAGCATAGCCAACATCGGCATGCAGCAGGCTCTTGTCCATACAGCGCGATCCGTTAACACCGCCTTCTTCAGCAATCGTAAACAAAACCTGGATATCACCGTGTTCAGCCTTTGTTTCCTGCAGCATCCGCACTGCTTCCAGAATAGCCACTACACCGGATTTATCATCACTGCCTAAAATAGTAGTCCCATCTGACAGGATCTTACCATCTTTTTTAACGACCTTGATGCCTTCGCATGGTTCCACGCAATCCATATGCGCGGTCAGCAGCACACGTGTCGCTCCGACTTTGTTCCCCGGCAACCATCCCCATAAATTGCCGCATTCGCCGCCTAATTCTTTACCTGCATCATCTTCCTGTGTCACAAAACCCAGATCTTTCAGCTTCTGCTGCAGAAGTTCAAAAACCTGCCTTTCTTTCAGAGTATGACAGGGAACAGAAACCAATTCCACAAATTCATCAAAAATTCTTTCTTTGTTTGCTTCTGCCATTGTCAACACTACCTTTCAAAATTATAAATTACAGCCAGCCGGTATGTTCCAAAAGAATCTTCGTCCCAATAATGATAAGGACACAGCCGCCCACTAACGTAGCTCTGCTGCCGATCCTCTCTCCTAACCTGAAGCCAGCCAAACCACCTACCATAGAAAAAATAAAAGTTACCAGACCGATCAGCCCTGCCGCAGTCCAGATATCCACATCTAAAAAAGCAAAACTCACACC
>ERZ791659.1802-NODE-1802-length-10433-cov-5.20833_pt1 | contig 10433 bp, 9 predicted proteins | sample MGYA00510053_ERZ791659 | MGnify/ENA primary metagenome ERZ791659 (study PRJEB30046, sample SAMN00715192) | human gut metagenome | study: EMG produced TPA metagenomics assembly of the A metagenome-wide association study of gut microbiota in type 2... | reverse complement strand
GCATAATCTTTAATTATGTCACACATAGAATCAACTCCCTTCCCATCATTCTTAAAGTATGATAACCTATCCGATAATTCTGGAAACTTATCATTATCAATCTCTTTCTGTAAGAAACATTTCATAAGTTCTCCTACATCTGTATTATCGGTATCTGCATACTTAGTATTAACAAACACTCTTGATAATCCATCATCTACAGTTGTATTAGTTTCTCTTATAACTGAATCAATATGGTAGATTGTTCTTCCCAGCCTGAATACATCATACTCTGAAATATATACAACTATGACATCTGGTATTTCTGAAAACTTCTGTCCCTTTTCAGAAAATCTTGATACAATACTTGATGCATTATATCTCACTCGTTTTACATCATCATTAACATTCTCTTTCTGTATCTCTATGTTGCACATTGTTCCATTTCCCAATATACATAATGCATCAAGTATTACTGCTCTTCCAAATATATTGGCAATACTGTCTTCTGATATCACTTCTTCTACTATAAGCTTCTTATCGTCAAGTATTACCCTTAGTATCTCCTGACATACCTCCCTAGATTCTGCTAACTTCTTAAACATAGCATCATCTATTGGTCTTAGCAGTCTTACTCTTTTTATTAACTCATTAACCCTATCCAAACAATACCCCTTTCTTTTGTTTTTAAGCCGTCCCCTTCGCTTTTGTAAACCATAATCTTTATATACTGTTTACTATATTATTATACAATAGTTATACTTACAAATCAACATATATGTTATCAGTATTTTTTATTGGTATCTTTTTATTTTCTTATGTATTTTATTTATTACACAAAGCTATTCATATGTTTGATACATAACATAATTCTTTATAATAACCATGTACTAAACATTCTCATCAAATTCTTTATCACATATATACTAAACTTTTCACCTTTTTTATGTCTAAAAATCTCTCTGAACCCCCATAAATACTGAAAGAATGGATAGATTGTATATAAATCTGCTAAAATAAAAAGACAGCTCCTACATCTTATCACAGACATAAAAGCTATCTTCCTAATATTATCAATATCTTTCTGCAGAAAACAATATATCACCTTATATAAACCGATGTGCCTATTTTCTCGCCCATGTTAACCTTAGTCTCATATCCAGCTACTGTATTTACCAGTATATCCTCATCCGGTATGATTGCATCCTTTTTAAATATAAGCACTACTGTTGAACCACCATATTCAAAATAACCTTTTTCAGCTCCCTTTTTAGTCCTGCACTTTTCCATATTATTGACAATTCTGCCAACCAGGAGAGCTCCAACTTCCATCACTATGACATCTCCAAAGTTTTCTGTCCTATGTACACAATATTCTCTGGTATTTTCCTTGTATATAGGATATACATCATTTGCTATTGGATTAACTGTATGAAACACTCCATTAATATGTCTTTCATGGCTTTTAATCCCATCATCTATAAAATGAAATCTATGATAATCATCCACACACAGTCTGAATATTCCTATATATCCACCCTCATATTTTTTTGCAAGCTCCCCATCTCTTAAAAGTTCCTTAAGTGTATATCTTGTATTCTTTATAAGAAATGATGACTTTTCATCTATAAAATACATACTCAGCCTTGCATCACAAGGACTTATAAGAGAGGTTTTGTTCATATCAATCCGTCTGTTCTGTAGCTTTATTTTTCTTGTAAAAAAATCATTGAATGACAAATAATCCTTATATGTGCTTTTCTCATATAAAGACATATCAATATTATTTGCTTTTATAAACAACGGTATTAACAATCTTGAACTACGCATATCAAGTATTGTTTTACAAGCTTCTGACAACCAGGGTTTTATCAGAAATGATGTTATCACTCTTCCAGCTTTAGTTTCATACATATATTTTATCAGCTTATCCTGTGCATCATCTTTGCCAACCATCTTTCTATGTCTGTCAACAGACTGCATACTTTCTTACCTCCCCATCGCTTAGCATAATCTAACAAACTACATTTACACCACTATTCATAAACAGTCCAAAAGCTATGTCTCACAGTTTTTAACAAAGCCTTTTTGCAGCAATCAGCTCATTCTCCACATAAGCCAATGTGTTGTAAACATATATATAACAGCCATAGCAACTACTAACACAAGCACTGACAGCATAAGATTGTTTGGTTTTTTGAATTTAAAGTTTGTTACAAACAATAACGCTGTGATAAACACTGCCACCTTCAGCACTATAAGAAACATGTTGTCCGGAAATACCGGTCTTAACATATATAATATAGGTAAAATAACCGATATTGATGTTATAGGCATCCCCTGGTAGTACTTTCTGTTTTCAGATGTTTCATTCTGTCTTATCTGTTCCTTAACATTATAAAATGCCAGTCTTATAAGTCCAGCCAGTCCATATATCATAAGGCAGACAATCCCGATAATATCTGTTATACCGATTTTATAGCATATTACGATTGGCAATATACCAAAACATACTATATCGCACAGTGAATCTATCTGTATACCATAACATTTTTCTTCATCTGTTCGGTTTTTTTTAGTTCTCGCTATCTTGCCATCAAACATATCACACAAGCCCGATAATGCAAGACACACTATTGCTCTTTTAAAATGTCCATCCATGCACAAAGTTATTCCGTACATAGATATCATCATACTTATATATGTAAGTACAACTGTATAATCATAAAAACCAATCATCTGTATTCCTCTTCTTCTATCTATAATCAATGTTAAAGTCATCAACTCCAACTATTTCTTTCTTAGTAAAGCGCCCTATGTATATATGCGCAAACATTGTAAATACTGCACTGACAAAAAGCTCTGTATAAAAGCTTACTGATCTGCTAAGCACCAGTCCTGCCGTAATAAGATTACTTCCAAAAACAGGAAGATATATCACCCTGAAAAGTGCCTCACTTATACCCATACCTCCCGGTAGAGGAAGCATATCGACCGAAAGAGATATAACTGCCTGCAGCATAACAACCGTATACATACCAGTTCCTTTTAGCCCAAACGATCTATATATAAAATATGTTGTAAAAAAATACGCTGTCCTTTGCAATATAGTAATAACAAATACCTTAACTACAACTAAAACATGCTTCTTTAAATATGCTGCCGTTCTTCTATACACTTCCATGGCATCGTTTAATCTGTCTATCCTTTGATTATCACTCTTCATAATATGGAGTCTTTCAAGCACACGGATAACCATACTGCATATGTTAGTTGCTAACCTGTTATTAAAAACCAGAATCAGCATCGCTGCTATACATATTATATTAAGAATTATTCCAAGATAAAACACAAAACGTATTCCATCCAGCCTTTCATTTATAAATGTTCTGTCAAACAGCATAAGCCATACTCCTACAGCTACAAGTACAGCTTTATATGTAATAGTTATAATCATAAGTATAACTGTAGCAAATGGTATAGGAATCCTGTTCCTTTTCATATAATATACCTGCATAGGCTGTCCGCCCGAAGCAGATGGTGTAATACAGCTAAAGAAAAAACCTGCACACGAATATAAAAAGCAGGTGAATCTACGTGTCCTGATACCAAATGTTCCAAAAAGATAATGTATAATATGGGATTCACCATATATAAACAATACAATAAAAATCACAGACAATACAACCCATACCGGGTCTGCCATCTGCATTTTTTCCCACACCTCTGAAAGACTGTCGCCAGAGCCATGAAACACATAGTATAACGTTATCATGAACAGTATAATCAGAAAACTTCCATTAAATATATTTTTCTTATTTCTCTTCAATAAATTTTTCACTTACCTGCTTCCTTTACACCATTCATAATATTGAGCAGAAATCTGTATACTCCTGTCTTGTTAACAACCAGCCAGCACACCTCAGATATCGCAACTGCTGATATGACATCGGCAATAACATGTTGTTTGGTGACAAGTGTGGAAATAAATACCATAATAGCTATCACTGCTGCCATATTCTTAAAAATGACCGGATATTCTTTAATATTTCTCACACCGATATAGCAATTCCAACTTACAAGACAATGAATCGATGGAAACAGATTATCAGCTGCATCAATCTCATATAAAAATCTCAAAGCACATGAAAATATATCTTCTCCTGTGATATCTGGCCTGATATTATAAGTAGGAATAACTACAAACAATATAGCACAACATGTACGTGTTATAATATCAAATGTAACAAATCTTGCACATTCATATCTACCCACACGTACACTTGCTATATAATATATAATCCAGGATATATAACATCCGAAATACACCACAACAAATACAGGAATAACCGGCGTTGCCCTGTCTATGGGAAGTGTCATATCAAAATGCTTCATATCCGCATTAATACACCTTGTTCCCCAGTACACAAGCATATTCCATGAAAAGCACGCAATAAGCGGTATTATAGTATACACAGGTATTATTCTGTTAATGTGATTAAATAATTTTTTAATATTTGTTCTGACTGAATTTTTCAAATGTTATATATCCTTTAATGTAAATTTCTGTTATTAAACGTTAATCTGTGCTGTAAGTCCAAGATCATCAGCATTAGCATCTAGTATTGGCTTAATAACCTCAGCAAGATACTCTTCCACCTGTTCCTTAGAACGTCCTACGTACTTGATAGGATCAAGCTTAGCCTGAAGTTCCTCAAGTGTAACTCCAAACATAGGATCAGCTGCTATAAGTTCAAGAAGGTTATTATCAAGGCCCTCCTGCTTAACACGCTTTCCTGCAACCATAGAAAGCTCTCTGATTCTTTCATGAAGTTCCTGTCTGTCACCACCAGCCTTAACAGCATCCATCATAATATTTTCTGTTGCCATAAACGGAAGCTCTGCCATCATATGTTTAATTATAACCTTATCATATACAACAAGTCCGTCTACAACATTAAGATAAAGATCAAGTATACCATCTACTGCAAGAAAGCCTTCAGGTACAGAAAGTCTCTTGTTAGCTGAATCATCAAGTGTTCTTTCAAACCACTGTGTACTTGATACAATAGCTGGATTAAGTGCATCACATAAAACATAGTCAGCAAGTGAAGCCATACGCTCACTTCTCATTGGATTTCTCTTATATGCCATAGCTGATGAACCAATCTGTGACTTTTCAAATGGTTCCTCAACCTCTTTAAGATGCTGTAATAATCTTATATCATTAGAGAACTTGTGTGCTGATGCTGCAATACCTGCAAGAATGTTAAGCACTCTTGTATCAACCTTACGTGAGTAAGTCTGTCCTGATACAGGAACGCACTCTTCAAATCCCATCTTTTCAGCAATCTTTTTATCTATCTGGCGGATTTTATCCTGATCTCCATTAAAAAGTTCGAGGAATGAAGCCTGTGTTCCTGTTGTTCCTTTACATCCAAGAAGCTTCATTGTTGATAACACATAATCAAGATCTTCAAGATCCATAACAAGCTCATTGAGCCAGAGTGTAGCTCTTTTGCCAACTGTTGTAGGCTGTGCTGGCTGGAAATGTGTGAAAGCCAGTGTTGGCTGTGCCTTATACTTATCAGCGAATTTAGATAACTCGTTGATAACATTAACAAGCTTCTTACGTACAAGCTTTAAACCTTCTGTCATAATTATGATATCTGTATTATCTCCTACATAACATGATGTAGCACCAAGGTGAATGATTCCCTTAGCCTTTGGACACTGAAGACCATACGCATATACATGCGACATAACATCATGACGTACTTCCTTTTCTCTCTTCTTAGCATCTTCATAGTTAATATCATCCTGATGTGCCTTAAGCTCATCAATCTGCTCCTGTGTAATAGGAAGTCCTAATTCAGCCTCTGTTTCAGCTAAAGCAATCCATAATTTTCTCCATGTTTTAAACTTCATATCTGGAGAGAATATGTACTGCATCTCCTTACTTGCATATCTTTCGGCAAGTGGTGTCTGATATCTGTCGTTCATCCTTGCAATCCGCCTTTCTTAAATTGTCATTATTCAACTTTAATCGTGATTTAGTCAGAAATCACTTTTTTATTATACCATATACATGCTATCCATTCAATGATTAACATTTTTCGTTTTATTGCACATTTTATTGTGCGATTATATTTCTTGTTTTATTGCACATTTAACGTTTCTCTTTTTATTCATTCCATATATCTTTCTTAATCTTTTTTTATTTTCCCTGCATCTACATTAGGCTTTATATAATTATCAAATGCATAGTTCCATAACTCTTCTGATCCATCCATGGTATGCTCATTTCTTTTTAGAATCTGGCTAAGATGCACTCCTTTTTCCTTCCAGCTTTTTCCACATGATGCGCTGTTAAGCATAACTGGCTGCACATTATCAAGAGTTCTTGCAAACTTTGCCTCTGGTGTCCTTCTTTCCTCGAATTCATCCCACAGACCTCTCATATATTCTGCCTGATCATGAGGCAGTAATCCAAATATCCTGTCAGCGGCTGCAAGTTCTCTTTCCCTCTGTGTTTTTTTAGCTTCCTCATCATACGCATATGTATCTCCTGCATCTATTTCAACTATGTCATGTATAAGAAGCATTGTCATAGTTTTTAAAACATCTATTTTTTCGTTGGCATACTCTTTTAAAAGTACAGCCATAATAGCCATATGCCATGCATGCTCTGCATCATTTTCTTTCCTTGAAGCATCTGATAGATATGTCTGCCTTCCTATAAGCTTTTCTTTATCTATTTCTTCTATAAACCTCATCTGTTTATTCAGTCTATCCAGCTCATTTTTATCCATAATTATAATCATTCCTCCTGATTTTATTGTATATTCCTTACACTATACGCCAAACATATATAGAAAAGGAGAGGGATTTCCCTCTCCTTAATAAAATTTCTGTTTATTCAGCCTATCAGCCCATCTCTCCACGAATATCTATTGTAGGTGGTTCGATTGGATAATTTCCAGTAAAACATGCATCACAGAAGCCAGTCTGGTTACATATCATCTCACTAAGCTTATCTGTTTCAAGATATCCCAGCGAATCTGCGCCGATTTCCTTACATATCTCTTCAACAGTTCTTCCTGATGCAATAAGCTGATCCTCTGATGGTATATCTGTACCAAAATAACAAGGATGAAGGAAGGCTGGTGAACTTATTCTTACATGTACTTCCTTAGCTCCTGCCTGTCTTAAAAGATTGATAATTCTGCTGCTTGTAGTTCCTCTTACGATTGAATCGTCAATCATAATAACCCTCTTTCCTGCAACAACTTCCTTTAACACGTTAAGCTTAACCTTAACACTTGACTCTCTCTGTTCCTGCTTTGGCTTTATAAATGTTCTTCCTACGTAATTATTCTTTATAAATGCATTGCCATATGGTATTCCTGACTCCATGGAATATCCTAATGCTGCCGGATTACCTGATTCTGGAACGCCTACAACAAGATCTGCTTCAACTGGATGTGTCTTAGCTAATATTCGTCCCGCATTTACACGCGACTCATATACACCCATACCATCTATCTTACTGTCTGGTCTTGCAAAATATATATATTCAAACACACATCTTGCTGTGTTCTTCTGGCATAAAGATGTATCTGACTTTATTCCATCCTTTGTTATGGTAACAATTTCGCCTGGAAGTACATCTCTTATAAATTCTGCTCCAACAGTATCCAAAGCGCATGTTTCTGATGATAAGAAATAGGCATTATCCCTCTTACCTATGCAAAGTGGCTTAAATCCAAAAGGATCTCTTGCTCCTATGAGCTTTCTTGGACTCATTACAATAAGTGAATATGCACCCTTAATCTTCTTCATCGCATTTTTAACTGCATCTTCTACTGTTCCTGTGTTAAGTCTTTCCCTTGCTATCAGATATGCTATAACCTCTGAATCTATAGTTGTCTGGAATATAGCACCTGTATACGAAAGTTCTTCCCTCAGCTCCACAGCATTAATAAGATTACCATTGTGTGCCATGCCAAGTGTACCCTTAACATAGTTAAGAACAAGTGGCTGTGCATTTTCTCTTGTTGAACTTCCTGCCGTTGAATAACGTACATGTCCAACACCTATATTTCCCTTCAGCTTTTCAAGCGATTCCGGATTAAATACTTCGTTAACAAGTCCCATATCCTTATGTGAAAGCACTTTTCCCTTAGGGCCGTCTGTATCACTTACAGCAATACCGCAGCTTTCCTGCCCTCTGTGCTGTAATGCAAACAATCCATAGTATATAGTTGATGCTACATCAGCACCATCAAAATCATATACACCAAATACTCCACATTCCTCATGAAGCTTTCTATCATCTATATAACTATTGTTCATAATAATCTCCATTCTTGCGCCGCTTCTTTGCGCATCTCAAGTTTGTGCGAAGTACAAATCTTGCGTGTGAAAAATCTTATTTTTCACACTAACCTCTGTCTTATTATAATTATTATCAGTTCTTCTTTCCATTCTGCGATTATGCTATCGCCATCACACCACATCGGTCTTTGGCATAGACTGCAGAATGATTATTAATGATGTATTAGAAATCTTCACCAGTAAGAAGCTTATAGGCTTCCTTGTACTTATCAACTGTCTTCTCAATAATATCATCTGGAAGAAGGTAATCACTATCCGGATTAGCAAGAAGCCAGTTTCTTACAAACTGCTTATCATAAGATGGCTGTCCCTGTCCTTTCTTATATCCTTCCAATGGCCAGAAACGTGAGCTGTCTGGTGTAAGCATCTCATCACCGATAACAACCTCTCCGTTCTCATCAAGACCGAATTCAAACTTAGTATCAGCAATAATAATACCCTTGCTTAATGCATACTCTGCACACTTCTTATAAAGAGCAATAGTTGCATCCTTAATCTTAGTTGCGTATTCAAGTCCCTTGCCTGGGAACTTCTTCTCTAATACATCAATACTCTGTTCAAATGAAATATTCTCATCATGGTCACCAATCTCAGCCTTTGTACTTGGTGTATAGATTGGTTCTGGAAGCTTTTCTGACTCTTCTAGTCCTTCTGGAAGCTTTATTCCACAGACTGTACCATTCTTCTGGTAGCTTGCCCAGCCACTTCCTGTTATATATCCTCTTACGATGCACTCGACTGGAAGCATAGTAAGCTTCTTACACATCATGCTTCTTCTTGCATACTTTTCATTCTGGAAGAATTCTGGCATATCATTAACATCAACAGAAATCATATGATTAGGAATAACATCCTTTGTATAATCAAACCAGAACTTAGACATCTGTGTAAGAATAGCACCCTTATCTGTAACCTTATTCTTTAAAATATGCTCGAAGGCTGATATACGGTCTGTTGCAGCAATAACAAGCTTATCTCCTATATCATATACTTCTCTGACTTTTCCTTCATAAAGTAACTCAAACTTTTCCATGATCGCGTCCATCCTTTAAATACTTATTTTAGTAAATGTATTCTGATTACTGATTAGCTGATACAGCATGTATTCTACTTATATTATCTAATATCAATAAACAGAATATATGCAGGTACAATTTATACCCAACACTAAAAAATTATATAACAGCCTACATTCAAAATCAATAGACAAACTTGCATATTATTGCACAAGATAGTATCATTATAAAAAAGAAATATATATACATTTCACAATAACCCGGGAAATATTCTAATTTCTGCAGTTTTACCAGAATATATTCTGTACATATGAAAGTACATAATAATCACGGTATGATAATCTGAACATATTAGAGTATGTTAAACAACAAGGGATATAATCCACACAACAAAATGCATCTTACAAGCTAAATCACATATAAGGGGGAAATAGTGTGAAAAATAAAAATATTAAAAATGGAATCGAAAAAAGACGCTATAAAAGATTAAAAGCCGACCTTAAGCTTAATGTATCCAATCTTTTCAAGCAGAATAATGTAAACATAAGAAATATAGATTCACCAATAACCGTAACAGACATATCTAAAAGTGGTATCGGATTCAGATCAAAAAGCATTCTTCCTATTGATTTTTATTTCAACGCGGCATTGAAGTTAGGCTCTGAAGAAGATGTCATATATTGTGTTATTAAAATTATAAGATGCCAGCCTCTTGATAACTCCGACCTATATGCCTATGGCTGTGAATTCGTTGGATTAGCTCCTATTCTTAACTATATCTTCGATGAATATGAATTAGAATTAGGAAAGGCTGAGGCAGCTGATGCAGGTGAAACTACAGAGTAGACATGTTTGTTGTTTAGCATACATTCGGTTTGCGAACTGACGACATAATATAAGTGAAAATCGGTGCTGCGCATACATCATCGATGCCAGAAGTTTCAATTGGATATTTCTAAGACTTTTCTTATAGGTTGTGACTACTGCCGCTACCGTTCGATACGGGACATCCATGTCCCATATCTCACTTCCACAGACATC
>ERZ791659.1800-NODE-1800-length-10451-cov-2.10408_pt1 | contig 10451 bp, 6 predicted proteins | sample MGYA00510053_ERZ791659 | MGnify/ENA primary metagenome ERZ791659 (study PRJEB30046, sample SAMN00715192) | human gut metagenome | study: EMG produced TPA metagenomics assembly of the A metagenome-wide association study of gut microbiota in type 2... | reverse complement strand
TTTCAATACAAAGGGATCCGTCCCCTTCACATCGGCTGCCGAAGCTGCTATGACAGCCTCGAACTTGCCCGGCTCGGCCACCCAAGCGTGCTGGGTGTCATCGAAGAAGCTAAGAGCCTCCTTATCAATGGTAAATGTGACTTCCTTTGTTTCGCCCGGAGCCAGTTTCACTTTTTGGAAACCTTTCAGTTCCTTGACGGGACGAGGCAGAGAGGACTTCTTGTCACTGATGTACAGTTGGACAACTTCCTGCCCTTCGCGCGCTCCGGTATTCTTTACAGAAACCTTCACGGCCAGCGTACCGTCGGCCTGCATGGTCTTGCTGTCGGCCGTCGGCTTGCCATATTCGAAAGTGGTATAGCTCAAACCGTGGCCGAAGGGGAACAACGGTTTCACCTTCTTCTGCTTATCGGCCCAACGGTAGCCCACGAAGATGCTTTCATTATACTTGATGTCGATGATGTCCTTGCTCCGTTTGCCGGTATATTCGCCCAAGCTGTGGGCCGGGCAGTCCTCCAGCTTCACGGGGAAGGTGAACGGAAGCTTGCCGCTGGGATTGACATCACCCATGAGGATGGCGGCAAGGGAACTGCCGGCTTCGGAACCCAGATACCAGTCCTGCACGATGGCAGGCACCTCGTTCACCCACGGCATGGCAATGGCGTTGCCGGAGATGTTGACGACAATCAGATTCTTGTTCGCCTCGGCCAGTGCGGAGATAACGGCATCCTGACCGTAGGACAAGCCCAGACCCTTACGGTCGGAGTCCTCGCAGTCCTGGCCGTTGCTCTTGTTCAGGCCGCCGATGAAGATGACATAATCGGCATCCCGGGCCTCTTTCACGGCTTCAGCTATCAGCTCTTCGGGAGTACGGTCATCCTTCAGATTCTGTCCGGTCACCACCCCGTTGTATTCACCGCTTGCATCGCCCACGTAGCCACGGGCATAGACCACCTCGGCCTTGCCGGCCACACGCTGCTTGATGCCGTCCAACGGAGAGAGTTCGCGCTGTACCTTCAGGGAAGAACTACCACCGCCTACGGTCATCATCTTGATGGCATTCTCGCCCACTACAAGAATCTTTTTAGCCCGGTTCAGGTCTATCGGGAGCACATTGCCCTTGTTCTGCAACAGTACGATGCCCTCCTCACCGATGCGGCGGGCAGCCTCGTAATGTTCCGGAGAGAGCATGCTTCCCCACGGACGGTCGGGGTTCATCACCGTACGGAAGATAAGGCGCAGAATGCGGCGTACCTTGTCGTCCAGTTCCGTGGTACCTACCTTACCTTCGCGGATGAGGTTCAGATAGGGATTTGCCAGATAATAGTTATCGTATGCGTTGCTGGCACCGTTCGAGAGCCCGTTGGTCCAACTGCCGAATTCCATATCCAGCCCGTTGGTGATGGCTTGCCGGGTATCGTGCGTGCCGCCCCAGTCGGAAATGACTACGCCGTCGAATCCCCATTCGCCCTTCAATATATCGTTCAATGTGTATTGGTTGTGACAAAGATGTTGGCCTTTGTATAGGTTGTAGGCACCCATGATGCTCCACGCTCCGCCTTCCTGCACGGCCATCTTGAAAGCAGGCAGATAGATTTCATAAAGAGCACGGTCGTCCACGATGACGTTGGTGGTGTGGCGGTTCACTTCGTGGTTGTTCAAGGCGAAGTGTTTCACGCAGGCGGCCACGCCGTTCTGCTGCACGCCCCGGATATAGGGCGACACCATCTTTCCGGCCAGATAAGGGTCCTCACCCATATACTCGAAGTTGCGTCCGTTGAGCGGTGTGCGGTAGATATTGACACCGGGGCCCAGCAGGACGGACTTGTTGCGGTAGCGCGCCTCTTCACCGATGCTCTGTCCGTAAAGGAGAGACATTTCGGGGTTCCAGGTTGCCGCCAGACAGGTCAGGGCAGGGAAAGCCACGCAGGAGTCGTTGGTGCATCCGGCTTGTTCCCACTCGTCCCACAACACATCGGGACGTATGCCGTGGGGGCCGTCGTCCGTCCATACATCGGGAATGCCCAGACGGGGCACACCCGCACTGCTGAACTTGCTTTGCGCATGAGTCAACTTCACTTTCTCTTCCAGGGTCAGACGGCTCAAGGCGTCTTCCACTCTTTCTTCAATAGGTTTGCTTGCGTCCAGATAGACGGGCTTCTGCTGCGCCAGAAGAGGCAGCGCGACAGCGGCCAGAACCAAACCGAATAATACTTTTTTCATTGTTGTATAATTAAGTTGTTATATAAGTAAGCAATCATAATCAGTCCGTACCATTGATAATCCCCAACATACAAGGGAATATGACTTAGCCCTACCTACATAGGAACTGAAGTCCTTACACCCGTATAGTGAGTACCCATAACATCCGGATGTTGTTGTCCAAAACATCCCCATGTTTTACCCCAAAACACCCGGATGTTTTATCCCAATACATCCCCATGTTTTACCCTAAAACATCCGGATGTTTTGGATACTCAGTCCTATGGTGTGTACAGCTCAGTCCCTACCTCTTTCATGCTAAGTCCCGGCATCTCATCCTCTGGGACTTGATACGTACTGTTTGCAGCGAGGCAGCACCCGCTACTTCATTCCCAATGACCGGATATAACCCTCCTGAACCACACAATTCTTCAGTTTACATGCCTCGATAAAGTCCATCATCGCCTTGCGGGACATGGCCTGCGCGGGACGTGCCTCACGGATTTCCTTGTACGTGGCACGCGGTGCTTCGGAGAAATACACGATGTTTGCCCAGTTCTCCGGCGGAGTGATGCCGACGAAAGAAGAACCGTCCATCTTCTTGTAGGGCCAGAAGGTATAGCCGATGTTGTTCTCGCGCATCGTCTGGCAGAAAGCGGCCTGCCATTCCCATGTACATGGGCAGGTTCACACTGTCGCGGAAGTTGATAATCGTCTGGATGGCAGCTTGGGTAGGTTCGCCTCCGTAACGGTGGCAAGTGTACATTATCTTGTCGTCGAACTTGGAGTCCTTGAAAGGCTTGAAATTACCGTTCCATTGCGCACCGCCCAGCAGGATGATGTGGTTGCTGTCCACCTCGCGGATGGCGGCTACACCTTTCTTATATACATCTTCCAGCTTGCCGTTGAGTTCCTCCATGTTCTCGAAGTAAGGGGCAATGGGCTCGTTGAAGAGTTCGTAACCGAGGATGACCGGTTCGTTCTTGTAGCGGTCGGCTATCCGGCGCCAGATGTCACAGTAGAGTTGCTGGCTGACTTCGCTGTCGAACAGCCAGGGATAGCCGTAGCTGTCGTCGATATTGTCGCCCGTCTGTCCGCCGGGAGCGTCGTGCATGTCGAGGATGAGGTACAAGTCCGATTCGCGGCACCACTCTACCAGGCTGTCCACGCGGGCAAAGCCGTCTTGGTCGGCAGTCAGCCCCATATAGTCCTCGTCGGTAAACAGCTTGTAGTGGAAAGGCAGGCGGATGGTGTTGGCACCCTGCTCCTTGATGAAGCGGATGTCCTCGCGCGTTACATAATTGTCCTTGAATGCTTTCCAGAAGTCGGCCGTAAAGTCCGGTCCCACCAACTGGCAGAACATCTCATTGATGAAACGGCCGGAATTGGTCTTGTTGAACTTGAACATGTATCCTTCCGGATTCAGCCAGTTGCCCAGGTTGGTACCCATGATGAAGAGTTTGGTACCGTCGGGCTTTATCAAGTCCTGACCCTGAATGGTTACGAATGCATCCGAAGTTACTTCTTTTGTCGCTTGTTTCTCACCGCATCCCGCAAGGCCCAAAGACAGCAAGGCGATGGAAATGCTTGTCGCTAATAAATGTTTCATGGCAATAATTTTGGTTATAGTATTAGTTGCGATATTCGCTTTTGCTTCCCCAAAGTTAGGAAAGATAAGAACACCTCGTACCGGCGAATCGGGAATAGGTGGAAGGAGTGAAGAAGCATGAACAAACAAACAACTAATAATCAGAAATATAATCAGAAGAAGAGAAAGGCAGAAAGTGGATTCAAAAAGCCAGTTTGACGTATTGTCAGCGTATCTGCATCAGCCGCATCTCGAAGTCCTCGCGCGAAATGCGGGCCTTGTTCTTCACCTTGGCACGGTAATTATAGATGGTGTTTACGGAATAACGGAGGAATTCTGCAATCTGCGAACTGTCGTCGATGCCCAGACGAATCAGGGCGAAAATGCGGAGTTCCGTATTCAGCAACTCGCCTTTACGGAGCACGATGCGTTCTTCGGGCTGCAGCAAGTCATTGAATTCATCGACAAAATCGGGGAAAAGGTGCAGGAAGGCAGTATCAAAGTTATCATAGAGTTCCTTCAGTCCGGCGTCCAGCACCTCGCGGGAACGCACCATCTTCAGCAGCTCTTCCATCTGCCCGGCAGAGATTTTCTTGTTGACCATCCGCCGGTAGGTATCCAGCCGGTTGATATAAACGGAGCAGAGATTCATGAAACGGCCCACATACTCCTCCTTGATGTTGTTTGAGAGTTGCAGTTGCTCGTTGGCATGCTCCAGCTTGTTCCGTGCGGCAGAGAGTCGCTGCATCTGCCGGTAGATAAAGCCCACTGCCACCACCAACAGCACAATCAAAGCGCTGATGAGCCAGAGGTACAGCCGGAGCCGGTCATTCTGCTTCTCACGCATGGCCTGATAAGTGAGGTCTATCAGTGAAAGGATGCCGGCAGTCTGGAGGCTGCGGCTACGGGCGTTGTATCGGTTGGTTTCGTCCCACGAGAAACGGATGTAACGGTAGGCATGCTCCATATCCCCTTCCTCATAAAGAAGTTCCGCCAGGTTCCAGAGTGAGGCATGGTCTGTGATGCTCAGGCGAATATCGGTCAGTGCAGACAAAGCCAGATAGCGCTTCTCCTCCTCCCGGTTCCCGAGCCGGCGGTAGAGCAATGAGCGCTGATAGGTCACCAGCGCATATTCGGGAGTATTGGGCTTGGCATGTGCCAGACGCGTATCATTGATGCTCAAGGCTTCGTCCGGATGGCCTGCAGCGGCCTCCCGCGTCTCTCTTCGTTCCAGATAGAGGGGGGATGAAGGCAGAAGTACCTGCATCAAAGAATCGTCATAATGGGTAGCCAAAGCCTGATAATGCTTCTTGAAAGAATCGTCCAGCGTATAGAAACTCAGTTCTGTGTAAAGTTTATGACAGGCATTGTAATAGTCCGGCAGCAGATGGGAGGGAAGGGAGGCTTTGTCCGTCTGCCTCAAGAGTTCGGCGGCTTCCTCGTACATGCCTGCCGAAGCCATCAAGTGGGCAAGCTCCAGCCTTGTTTCGAGTGCTGCATCCTGCCGGCCATAGCGCTCTGCCCAATCCAGATTGACACGAAGATAATGGATGGCCGAATCGCAGATATATGCCTTATACTCCTTATAAATTTCCCCATTCCATCGAAAAAAAGAGATATTGGCGGTATCGGTATCCAACACTTGGCGCTTCAGCCGGGCAATGCGTCCTTCACGCACGGCGACATAGTGCCGGTGCGCCTCGATAGCCTCATCCAAAGAGGACGTCAGCGCAGTAAAAGAGGGCGTGCCGGCAGCCAAAGCCACACTTTGCCATACCACGACGGCAAGAAAACAAAAAATGAACAATCTCCTTTCCATGACCATAAAGTTCATGCAAATATAGCAAGAAATCCTGCAAAGCAGTAGCATCGGAAAGAATAGTTTCCTATATTTGCGTTCAAAACCCCCAAACAAATTATCTATCATGAAAAGCTTAACACTCCAACGGATTGCCGCGGTAGACGTATTCCGCGCACTCACCATGTTCCTCATGCTCTTTGTCAACGACATTCCCGGACTGAAAAACGTGCCCCACTGGCTGATGCATGCCAGGATGGACGAAGACATGATGGGATTCTCCGACACCATCTTCCCTGCTTTCCTTTTCTGCATGGGCATGTCCGTATCCTTTGCCATACAAAACCGGTACAAAAAGGGAGACAACACCCTGCAAGTCGTGGCCCATATCTTCTGGCGGACAGTGGCACTGATTGCCATGGGACTGTTTTCACTGAACAGCGGAGGCATCGAAGGCGGCCTCTCACATCAATGGTTTTCCATCTTGATGGTCATCGGCTTCTTCCTCACCTGGGGGGTATATCCCAAAGCGGAAGGAACGAAAAAGACCCTTTTCACCGCAATGAAAACAGCAGGCGTGCTGCTGCTCGCCTTCCTCGTCATCTACAAGGACATGAACGGGAAACCGTTCCAGATAAGCTGGTGGGGCATCCTCGGACTTATCGGCTGGACGTATGCGGTATGTGCAGGCATCTATCTGTTCACCCGGGAAAGCCTGCGGAAGAATGCCATTGCCTGGTTCGTGGTCGTATTGCTTGCCGTAATCAGCCATTCAGACCTGATACCGGGAGAGTACGGCAGCCGGATTATCCTGCTTCCCTTTATCCCGAGTGACTGGACACTGCATGCCTTCGGTATGTCCGGCGTATTGACCTCCCTGCTCATGCAGCGCTATGCCGACCGGGAACGGCCGGGACGATTCATCGGCATGCTTTGTGCCCTCGGCGTAGGAATGCTTGTCCTTGCCCTCGTCTCACACCCGTTCTGGATTATATCCAAAATACAAGCCACACCGACATGGCTGTTCTATTGCCTCGCCATGTTCTTCCCGCTGTTCGGTTTCTTCTACTGGCTGACGGACGTGAAAGGCAAAACCAACTGGTTCGATATCATCAAACCTGCAGGTACGGCAACGCTGACCTGCTATATTATCCCTTACATCTGGTATGCTGTCCAGCAACTGCTGCATCTGCACTATCCCGAGGCATTGGGAAGCGGTGTACCGGGGCTGCTCAAGTCCCTCATGTTCTCGCTTGTCATTGTGGGGCTGACCGGCCTGCTGGTGAAAGGCAAGATTAAACTGAAAGTATAATGTTGAAAGTTCAGACACCCAACGGTGAAGACAAGGTGCTGCTGCATTCGTGCTGCGCACCTTGCTCCTCTGCCATCATCGAGTGCATGCTGGAGAACGGCATACGCCCCACCGTATTCTACTGCAATCCCAACATCTATCCGCAGGCGGAATATGAGATAAGGAAAGAGGAGGCTATCCGCTTCGTAACCTCCAAAAACCTCGATTTCATCGACGCGGACTACGACTATGCACACTGGCTGCACACTATAAAAGGACTGGAAAACGAGCCGGAACGTGGCAGCCGATGCCTAAAGTGCTTCACACTGCGCCTGACAGAGACAGCCCGCTACGCCTCCGAGCATGGTTTCTCCGTATTCACCACTACCCTCGCCTCTTCGCGCTGGAAAAGCCTGGAGCAAATCAATGAAGCCGGACGCCGTGCCGCCGCGCTCTATCCGGATACCCTCTTCTGGGAACAGAATTGGCGGAAAGGCGGGCTCCAGGAGCGGCGCAACCAACTGCTGAAAGAGTATGACTTCTACAACCAGCAGTATTGCGGCTGTGAATTCAGCATGCAACGGTTGGAAAAGAACGAAACGATATAAAATCGGCCGGATTATGTACGATATCGTACTAAAACTAGGTACGTTTCCCGTAACTTTGTTTCATGTTAACAATAAGAACTAAAGAAAACATGAAGAAACTGACTTTTACATTATTCATCGCCCTAGCAGTGGCATGCCTCTTTTCAGTTCCCTGCAATGCCAAGGGAAAAGCAAAACACGTAGTTTTCATCGGTCTTGACGGCTGGGGTAGCTACAGTGTTCCCAAAGCAGACATCCCCCACATCAAGCAACTGATGGCAGACGGTTCTTATACATTAGAAAAACGGACTGTACTTCCCTCCTCCAGCGCCGTCAACTGGGCAAGCATGTTTATGGGGGCAGGTCCTGAATTGCACGGATATACGCAATGGGGCTCCAAGACTCCCGAGCTTCCGTCACGCGTACTGAACCAGCACGGCATATTTCCTACCATCTTCCAGCTGCTACGTGATGCCCGGCCGGAAGCGGAAATAGGCTGCCTGTATGAATGGGACGGTATCAAATACCTTGTAGACACTCTTGCCTTAAGCCACTATGCGCAAGCGCCCGACTACAACAAACATCCCGAAGCCTTATGCGGTATGGCAGAAAAGTATATCAAGGAGAAACAACCGACCCTTCTTGCCATTTGCTTTGACAACCCCGACCATGTAGGCCATCAAGCCGGACACAATACTCCTGAATATTACGCCAAACTGAAAGAACTCGACGGTTATGTGAGCCGCATCATCCAGGCCGTTACAGAGGCAGGCATGCTGAAAGAAACAATCTTCGTCGTTACTGCCGACCACGGAGGCATTGAAAAAGGACATGGCGGCAAGACCATGCAGGAAATGCAGACTCCCTTCATCATCTCCGGAAAGAACATTAAGAAAGAAGGCGAATTCCACGAAAGCATGATGCAGTATGACGTTGCCTCCACCATTGCCCACATCTTCGGGCTGAAACAGCCACAAGTATGGATAGGACGTCCTATGTTGCAGGTTTTCAAATAAAAAAAGCGGTCAGCGATAAATGAGCGTCGAAAGATAGTCCTCGGCAAACATCTCGTTCGCCACCTCTAACAGAGCTTCCGAAGTGAGCTGTTCAATGCGATGGAACACGGCTTCGGAAGTTTCGCATTTATTATAATGCAGGAAAGTCTTTCCCATACCCAGCGCATTGTTCTCATTATTATCCGAAGCTACACCGATTTGCCCGATAAGCTGCTTCTTGGCGGCCGCAAGCTGCGAGGAAGTCATCCGGACATCACGCAAGCGTTTCAATTCCTTATATACCAGGCGGGTGCAGTAGTCCAAATCTGCAGGGTCGCAACCGAAGTAGATGCAGAAAGTTCCCGTATCGGTATAGGAAGTCAAGTTGGATTCTACGTTATAGACCAGCCCACGACGTTCACGGAGAGAGACGTTCAAGCGGCTGTTCATGCCCGGGCCACCCAAGACATTGTTCAGCAGGTAAAGTGCGGTGCGCTTGTCATCGTATGCATTATATCCCCGGCTGCCAATCATGACATGTGCCTGGTGAGTATCCTTATGCACTACAAGATGCTCGGGCACATAAAGGGGAGGCGGAGTACGACCATAATGCACCGGTGTTGCCGGTATATCCGCCAGAAGTTTTTTTGCCATAAGCACAACTTTCTTGAAACTCAGATTGCCCAGAACAAAGAAAACCATATTGTTGGGATGGTAGAAGCGGGCAGTGAATGCGGCAGCATCCTCACTGCGAAACTGCTTTAACTGCTCGGGATTGCCAAGAATGTTGCGTCCCAGGGGATGCCCCCTGAATATCAAGTCCTCAAAATCATCGAAGATTAGCTCGGAAGGGTTGTCTTCGTAGGATTGTATCTCGTCGATAATCACCTCTGTCTCCTTCTCTATCTCGCGTTGCGGAAAGGTGGAGTGGAATACAATATCCACCAGAAGTTCGAAGGCACGGCCGAAATGCTCGGTCAGGAAAGCAGAGTAAATCACCGTCTCTTCCTTGTTGGTGTAAGCGTTGAGGTCGCCGCCCACATTCTCCATGCGGTTCAGAATGTGCCATGCCTTGCGCTTGGCGGTACCTTTAAATATAAGGTGCTCCACAAAATGCGCCATACCCTGCTCGTTTTCAAGCTCGTCGCGCGTACCCGCATCTACGGCAAAACCACAATAAGCCACTTTGGAGGCTGAGGGTTCGTGAATGATGCGCATGCCATTGGGCAGGATATATTGATTGAAAGTTGGCAGTAAATTTTCTTTTAAGTTCTTCATTCTGACGTTTCAAACTATTTGAGGCGACAAAAATACAATAAAACTTATTGCCGTTTATAGAAAATTGCAGATATTTGCAATTGCTATAATTTTAAGCACATTAATCAAATTAGCACATTAAGTATGATTGCATCCATTCAAGAGCTTTTGCAGAAAGAGGCACAAGCCGTACTGAACATTCCAGTGACGGACGCTTATGAAAGAGCTGTAGAACTCATCGTAGAACAAGTGCACCGCAAAAAAGGGAAACTGGTAACTTCGGGCATGGGCAAGGCAGGACAGATAGCCATGAACATCGCTACCACCTTCTGCTCTACCGGTATTCCGTCCGTTTTCCTGCACCCCAGCGAAGCACAGCATGGTGACCTCGGCATCCTCCAGGAGAATGACTTGTTGCTGCTCATCTCCAATTCGGGCAAAACTCGTGAAATCGTGGAGCTGACACAGCTGGCACATAACCTGAACCCAGAACTGAAGTTTATCGTCATCACCGGAAACCCCGACAGCCCCCTGGCACACGAATCCGATGTATGCCTTAGCACCGGGAAACCGCAAGAAGTATGTGTACTGGGCATGACGCCTACGACTTCGACCACCGCCATGACTGTCATCGGCGACATCTTGGTGGTACAGACCATGAAAGAAACAGGATTCACTATTGAAGACTACTCCAAACGCCATCACGGCGGTTACCTCGGAGAAAAATCAAGAT
>ERZ791659.1793-NODE-1793-length-10483-cov-1.77196_pt1 | contig 10483 bp, 13 predicted proteins | sample MGYA00510053_ERZ791659 | MGnify/ENA primary metagenome ERZ791659 (study PRJEB30046, sample SAMN00715192) | human gut metagenome | study: EMG produced TPA metagenomics assembly of the A metagenome-wide association study of gut microbiota in type 2... | reverse complement strand
CTACGGAATGTGGATAATAATGATGACGAGGAAGAAAGCGATGACGGGGAAAATATGGATGAAGAGACGAACGATATCATCGAGACTTTCAATTTCGCGAAATTCTATGTATTCCTGCACAAATCTTTTTTTAAGACCTATAATGGCGAGCGTGCTCCCTATATAGAACGTTGTGCTGAAATAATCAGCTACGCGGAAGATTCGGTACGCATCATCAACTTTACCTACTTTCAGAATTGCCTGGGGCTGACCAAGCAAGCCTTGAATGAAATACTCAAGCCCTATCTGGCCAAACGCAAATCACGCATGGCCATCAATGCACAACGGACGGACGATGACTATACTGAAGAGAATTATGACCCGGACGAACTTCCCCGTTATGTCCAGGACAATCCGGAATATCTGCAGATGTTCCAGCAATGCAATTACTATCCGAAGTTAAACAAGCAGGGGGAGCCGGTATGCTACCTTTTCAAGAATGAGAAGTCCGGCCATACCATGGTCGGTGACTTCTATATGATTCCACTCTTGCATATTTACTCGGACAACGACGAGGAAAACAAGCGTGTCCTTAGAATAAACCGCCGTTATTACAAGACACCGCTTTACATTGAGGTGAATTCCAAAGTCCTGGCCAAGAAAAGCACTATTGAGGAAAAGCTAATTATGCTGGAAGCAGTCAACTTCACCAATGGTGAAGAGAAACATTGGACTAAAATACGTGAATATATGAGCAGACATTATGTTACTTGCACAGAGGTTTCCACATACGGGAACCAACAAGAAGACGGTTTCTCCCGACGGGAAGACCAACAGTTTTTTGCCTTTGCCAACGGCATCTTCCATGTTGTTGACGGAATACCGAGATTTGATGCGGTGAATGAGCTTGGAGTGGTCACCCACAATGGCAAGAACTATTATCTACCGGCATTCTCCACCATATATGCCGGTTCCGGCAAGCAGTCCGACAAGTATGAACTTATTTCACAGCTTGTCTATAAGGAAATCCCTATAGACAAACGTTGTACTTTCGACGAATGGGCCTCACTGATGGACCGTGTATATAAAATCAATGACAACGGGAAATGGGCCATTCTCTTTGCCATCATGTGCGCTTTCCGAAGCAATATACACTGCATAGACCGTTTGTTTACAGCACCATTCTTTATGGGACCGATGTCATCCGGAAAAACACAGATTGCGATATCCATCCGTTCCCTATTCATATCTCCGAAAATACCAATTTTCAACCTGAACATCGGTACCGATGCAGCCATGTCCACATTGATGAGCACTTTCCGGGATGTTCCGGTTGTCCTTGATGAATACAACAATAAAGATATATCAGATATAAAGTTCCAGGCACTTAAAGGAATAGTATATGACAAGGAGATAGAAAACGACAAGGTGTACGCACCGGTTGTCATTTGCGGCCAGGAAACTCCCCAACGTGATGACAATGCACTCATGTCACGTATTATAGTCTGCGAAGTCCCCAAACCGAAAAACCGGACCAGGGAGGAAGTGGAGCTTTTCAACAAACTCAAGGATATAGAGGATCCGGCCAAAATCGGGTTGTCGAATGTCCTCTTTGAAGTCCTTCAGCTGCGTCCGCTGGTAATGCAGCATTTCCGGGCACTGAAGCAGAAATCCTATGATGAATTGAAGCAGGCGCTGATAAATGCCGGTGAGATTGACCGCCTCATGAAGACTGCATCATTGTTTCTGGCGACATGCAGACTGATTGAGGATTATACAGAATTGAAATTACCGTTTACCTATGAGGAGTTTTTTAAAATAGCCTGCGATAAAATCAAATTCCAGGTGGAACTGATTTCCAAGACGGATAAACTGGCCACATTCTTCAAGGCTATGGATGTGATGATTGATACCAAGGCAATCAGGGAAGGCCGGGACTTCGCCATTGATACACCGGAACGAATCACCATCAAGCTGCCCGGAGGAGAGAAAAAGGAGGTTCCTATTCCTGCAGGAACCCGCGTGTTATTCCTACGCGTCAGTACCATCTATACACAGTACGCACGTTCTTCTTATAATCAGGAAGACTCAACGCAGTCGACCATCGAGCAGAACCTCCGCTCCCATCCCAGTTACCTGGGCTTTGTCCATGCACGCCGGTTCAATTGGTATGAAGTCGTGGAGGTACCACGCGGCGGTTTCGAGGAAGATACTCCCAATGAAACCGGAATTCCGGTAAAGCTTAACAATGACATGGTGCGTAAAGTTGAAAAAAAATGTACCAATTCCAGTTGCATAGCTATCAACTACGAAATTTTCAGAGAATTATATAGCATTGATTTGCAACGCGGTTCGGAAGAATCCCGTGTTGACGATAATCCCGACAATGACCCTATAGGAGCAATCGGTGCCCCCCAAGAGCTGAAGTTCTGATTTTTATTATAAACTTAAAAAAACGAGTTATGGAAACAAAAATTATTACGAGAGTGAACAATGTGGACATCGTCTCTACGAGTGACGAACAACTGGTGCCCATCCGACCGATATGCGAGGCACTGGGCATTGATGCAAACGGCCAAAAACAACGCATCGAACGGAATGAAATACTCGGTCCGCGTGTATGATACACGCAACTGGAAAGGATGGAAAGACGTATGATATGTATGCCATTCCCTACATGTACATCTTTGGCTGGCTCTTCTCCATCGACACGTCCAAAGTCAGCGAAAATGCCAGAGAGGCCGTCCTGCGTTATCAGACGGAGTGCTACAAAGCATTGTTCGAGCACTTCACCGAGCCGCAAACCTTCCTCAAACAGAAACAGGAGGTCATGGAGAAGAAAGTGACCGAGTACCAGGAGTGCCAGCGCCGCTTCAAGGATGCACAGAAACTGATGAATGAGGCAAAGACGAAGAGGTCACCGGAGAATAAGAACCAAAAGATTGCCGACTTTTAAAACGAACAGATTATGGAAACAAAGATTATCGCAAGAGTGAACAATGTAGATATAGTATCTACGAGTGACGAGCAACTGGTACCCCTCCGCCCTATCTGCGAGGCGTTGGGCATTGCTTTCGAGAGACAGACGGCCAAGATAACCGCCGATGGAAAACAGCGGGAAATGTTGTGCCTTCCATTGGAATTTATCTTCGGTTGGCTTTTTACAATAAATCCGGCCAATGTAAACGAAGATGCAAAACCTACGTTGATAAAATACCAGCACGAATGTTATCATGCCCTGTTCCTGCATTTCACCGCCCGTGCCCAATTTGTAGAACAAAAGCAAATTGAGATAGACCGCCAACTTTCGATTGTAGATGATGCCAAAGAACACTTTCGCACTGCAAAGAATATACTTTCGGAGGCCGAGGCCAAACTAAAACAATTGCGTTCATTGACAATGAATGATTACGATATTGAGAGTAGGCAATTGAAAATAGATTTCTAAAAAATAATCCGGGCAAAATGCCGCACAATCCAAAAATAATCGCTATGTTTGCAATGTCTATCATACATATTCCACAAAATGCGGGCAGCGAGCTTGCATTTTCGGTGCAGGCATTTTTTATGCCCGGACATATTATGTACCATATATGGTATCCGTGTACCCCCGCGTGGAGCGTTAATGCGCCCACAGCATTTTGTGGATGTGATAGGCAGCGGGAAAGGCACGGATACTTTCATTTTAAAACTTTATTGTTATGTCTGACAATGCAAAAGTTTCCACCGCTGCCACAAACAGCTTCGGAACGTCCGCCCACGAAACGGGCATCAACATCTCCACACTCACCCCTTACGAGTATTTCCACAGTATGGGAATTGATTTGCAAGGTTTCTCCCGTTGCCATAACCGGTGTGTTCAATATCAGTGGCATCTACTATACGGTCGGTGCTGAAGACTATGAGCACTTGCTGGTCGATTTGCTGGAACGATACCGGAAGAAACGTGCTTACCATAAGAGGTGCCGGGAACGGAAACGTGAGCGGAACATGCTTTCGTTCATCAACCGTTATCCGGACGCCATGGTACTTCCGGCATACTTTTCCTGACTTGCACCTTTCACATCAACTTTATGCTTTATTCCCGGTGGCCATCCCATCGGGAATAAATGCTTTTTTATATTCCGAGAAAAGAAAATATTTCAAAAGAGGCATCCAACAGTCCAACCGTCCAACAAGAGAAAGGATTTTAAAATGTAACTCTCTGTTGTATAGTAGTATATATTTTCTATTTAATCATATATATATACTACAATGGCGTTGTCTTGTTGGACGCTGTTGGACGTGTTGGATTGCCATTTTTCAACCATCCAACTGGCTCCGTCCAACAAAAACGGCAAAAAATGCGGCTTGTTGGACGTGTTGGACGTCCTCCAACAGTATTTTCTTTATAGTAAATTTGTATAACTAAATAATAATCAGTAACTTTAATAATGCTGTTGGACTGTAGGACAGTTGGAAGCAAAAATAAACAAAAACGGTTTCAAAAAATTTTTTTAAGGAAATGAGCATGATTACGACGAGTATTTCAATTACACCTTACCTTGCTGAATATCTGCGTGGAAAGTACAACAACGGTGCGGATGAACCTTTCCGTATTCCTGACAATACGGACTTGTACCATGTGATATGGACGCTGATGTCGCGGCGTCATCAGAACCAGTCTCCCATAGATGACGGTAATCTGACTATCATACTCCCGGAGAGGCGTATCGGTAAGGATCCGGAAATATACAACTATCTGTCTCCACGGTCGGCCAAAATCATAGAAACGGAAATACGCAGGATGTTCAACCGGGAACTTCATACGGCAATGGACGAGAACCCACTTGAACGGGCATGAGCTGAACAATCTCGATATCGTTCACAATTTCCTATGTGCGTATTGCATAGACAGCATCAGCGAGGATGCGTTGCTGAAGAACTTCTATCGGTGGCGGGAGAACATCCGCAAGCGGAAAAAACGCCGCGAATATAAAAAGAAGTTAAAAAACGACTAAAAAATCACCGACCGAACTATGCGTTTTGTCCCAAAATGGCGGACAAAATGTCCTATGTATGGCGAACTTGTTGAATTACAAATAAATATCCTAATATGAAAGAACTTTCCATTCAGATTAAAGTCTATCCGGTGAGTAACATGCGCCAGGATGTCTATCGGTTCATGGCCGATGAGTTTGAGTTTACTCCGGTACCGGAATCTTCAGAGGCGGGCCGCTGTTTCAATTGCAATAAAGATATAAGCATAAGCCTTCCTCCATCCGGAGTGATGAAAGACTTCCTGGCAGGCAGGGTTCTGCATTGTCGAGTTCACTGACACCAGGCACCGGAGTTTCCGGATCGGGGACAAAAAAATACCCGCCATTGTCTCGATATCGCCCAATCTGAATTCGGCGACTCTGAAAATTGAATGCAAAATGCTCAGTTCCCCGCTATTGTAGCGTCCTTCACCCCTTTCTGCAGGCTGCCTATCTTCGCTGAAAAGATACGCAATGAACAGAACTTATCTACGCCAGCTTCTTACTTTAAATATACACCGGCTTCTTATCACGGCAGAGGGCTTGTCTTCTGCCATGATAGAGGCTTTTCCATTGGTGCCCGCTGACAGTCTGCAGCCGACATCCTTTTTCTTCAATGAAAATCCTCCCACATATAAAGAGACATCGAAAAAGGCCCTTTCACTTCTTCAGCAGGAAATGAAGGCCCGTTCAGAACTCCAGGGTATAACCGTCACCGATGACTTCTCTTCTGACGAACTTCCTGAAGGCAGTATCGCCTATCACCGTATCTGGGGATTCATCACCTCAGATTGTCAGTGGTATTTCTCCTCCAAGCAGTTCGAACGGGACCTGCTTGCGGCAGAAGCCAATCCGGCCATAACCTGCCATTTCCTGCATGTGAACTCTCCGGGAGGGGAAGCATGGTATATGGACAGACTCAGTGAAACGATGCGCTCACTCGGCAAGCCTGTCATGGCATTGGTGGAGCAGTGCAACTGTTCGGCCAGCTATTATATAACCTGCCATTCCAGTTTCATTGCCGCACTCACGGCCTATGATACCATCGGCTGCATAGGAACCATGATTTCCACTTGTAACTATGACGGATGGTTCGAAAGGATGGGTCTCAAACTCATCCAGGCCAAAGCCACGAAATCAGATCTGAAGAATAAAAAGACGGATGACTTGCTCAGAGGGAAACCGGAACAGTACATCAAAGAAGAACTGGATCCACCCAATGAACAGTTCCTTGCCGCCGTTCTTGCGTCCAGACCGCAACTGGGCAACCTGCCGGAAGACGATCCGGTATTCCGTGGTGAAACGTTCGATACTCCGCATGCCATCGATAAAGGGCTGGTTGACGCCTCCATGACTTTTCCCGAAGCTGTGGCTAAGGCTGTAGAGCTCGGTCGCAGCTATATGGAGATTGAGAATATAAAAAGAAGTGCTCTCAACTATTTATAACTTAACTTTTGTTTATCATGAATTTAAAGGAAAGAATTCAGACCGTCCTGCAGAAACTGAATCTGCTGGACAAAGCGAAAGCCAATCAACTGACCCAGGAAGAATGGGGACAGATAGTCAACTCCTATAATCAGGAGTATCAGTCTATCCTTCAGGATGACTTGGCTGCGGACCAGGCGGCGCAACGGCAAACGGTTGCCGTCACCCAGGAACAGATTGACCAGGTACAGTCCATTCTTGGAAGTATCGTCAATCCGGTACAAACCAATTCAACAGCCACGGAAGAGGGAAACGGTGGGAATGGACCGGTGCAGACCATTTCACAGCCAGCCAACGGTGAAGGTCTGGTGCAACTGGCCACTGCTGTGCAGAGCCTGGTTGACAATATGAACAACCGCGCGCGGAGGATGATATCCCTTCCCAGACAGTGACAGCCGCTTCCATCATGTTCACGGGACCGGCAGACCGTTCCCGGTATCTTTTCGGTATCGAAAACCAGATGTTCTCCATGTCCGAACGTTGGAACAAAATTGCTGTCAATCCGGCCTCCGCTTCTTCTTACGGTCCATGGAATGAAGAGATTGAAGGGGCCGCTTTCCGTCGCCAGGCCGTTACTTTCTCCCGTTCACTGCAGCAGCGTTACGATTATCTGCACAGAAACGGCATGCTTGACGCCAAACGTCTGGCAGCCGGAGAATTCAGTACGAACTACGAAGGGGTGGATACAGCCGGTGTGGGCAACCAGTATGTGGTTCTGCGTCAGGACTATTTGATTGCCCGTGTTCCTCTCAGTCCGCGACCTCACGCAGTATTTTCCCGTCCGCTATGGAATTCAAGACCATGACCTCGTGTTCAATGCCTTCTTCTCCGAAGTTTCCCAAGCTTACCAGCAGGGTGAAATCTGGAAGGGTGACATGAAGCTTGAGAACGAGATGGGGCATGTGGATGATGCGATGATCAAGCTCAAGTTCGGTCCGATGAAAGAACTGGAGCGCATGTACATCGCTTATCTGAACAAGGAAGGCTCCGATCCTATCAAGTGGACCATGATCGAGTTCTGCATCCTAAACTCATTGGAAACTGCGCAGGTGGAGCAGAACAAACGCCGTATGCGGGGTATCTATGTCAAGCCGGAAACGGGTGTCGCAGGCAGTTACTTGAACGCATCGACCGGAATCATATACACACTGGTCCGCTACATGCATGAGTTTAAGATTCTTCCCCATGACGATGAGTCCTATCGCAGCTACACGGCTTCCAACATGTTGGATTCCGTTCAGGAGTTTGTCGGCGATGTGGTGGCTTCCTGCACGGAAGACATGGACCTTGACCGCCACGTCCTCTATCTGAATAAAACCCATTTGCCCTGGTGGATTAAGAATGTCCGCGCCAAATATGGAAAGGACATTGATTTTTCCGGTCCGGACAGTTACCGCAATGTGGTACCTGACACGAATATGCGTATCATCTGGTTGCCTTACCTCGGCCAGCTTCCCCTCATGTTCATGGATATTCCGGGCAACCTCCAGTTCCTGGAATTCGTGCAGCGGACGCGACCACTGTCGATGCTTCAAAGGGATTCTGGCAGATAACAGCGGCCAACACTGCCGCCAAAGCCATTACGGACATTACGGGAGCCAAAGCCGGTGTAGCCTACATCATTGAATGTGGCAGCACGGAGAATGCCACTACCATCGCCAAGTCGGACAAGTTTGCCGACATTACGGAAGCTTATACTCCGACCAAAGAGGGTGACTATATCATGGTAATCCTGAACAGTAAGGGTAACTTCCTGGAACTGGAACGTCAGGTAGGCTAATTGGTTGTCTATAAGAACAGATTGTTTTCAGGTAGCGCGGGGCGGGTCCACTTAAGCCCGCTCCGTTTTTTATAACTTAAAAACTAAAATTGTATGAAAGCAAAAAGAATTTCAAATCCTTTCCGTAAAGGGAACCAGGCTGCCCGTAAGATGCAGGTCCGGTTTTTCCTTTCGCTGATGGTGCTTCTGGCACTCGTGTTTATTCTTGACATGGTCATGTCCCCCGGTTCTGTGCTGGGAATTTACGGATTTTCCGGTACCACACTGGCCGCCATGATGGTCATCGGTGACGTGGACGATGTATCCGACCGTAAGACGCACGGCTCGAATATAGCCTACAAGATTTACCTGGTGGATGTCGACCAGATAAATTCCGATGTACCCTTTCCGCTTCCAAACCAGCAGCGTGAGATAAGCACCATCCCGATGAAAGCCGGACAATACATGAAGTACTTTGCGGCGCACGATATTCCCACCTACACTTCAACCGGTGAGAAAGGTGACATTACCACCAGCGGTACCAACACTTTTGTTGCCGTCATGGGCGGCATGCGTGACCAGCTGCTCGATTTCATTGAACAGCATGCCGGAGGCAAGTTCATCATCCTTTTCAAGGAAGTGGGCGATGCGCAGTGGTACATCCTCGGCAACTATGACCGTCCGATGGTACTCTCCTCCTTCGAGTCCAAAAATGACAAGGACGGGCGTTATGTAACCTATACCTTCACACGTACAAGCATTGACCAGTACTACAAGTATACGGGCGATATTGTCCGTGCTCCGGCAGCTGCTCACACGGTTGGCGCAACGGCACTTGCCATTAAATCCACCAACAACCGTTATACCATCCCCGATGGCAGTGAAGGCACATACGCCATTTCCACTGTCAGCGGATTGACAGCCAATGATAAGGGACGTTACATCACACTTGAGGGTACCGGTACCGACAAGGCGGCCACCATTGCCGACGGCAACAGCTTTGTGCTTGAGGATGGAGCTACCTGGACAGCCAAAGCGGGTTCCTCCATCACCTTCATGGTGCTTGATGCCTCTACACTTGTCGAGGTATCCGGCAGCCGTGTGCAGACAGCTTAGTAAAAACAACTTCTTACAAGCCTGCATAATTCCTTTATAGGCAGCGTGTTGGCTTGTAGGACTTAAATCTGTATGTTATGTATAGTTTCAAAGAAAAGAAGACACATTTCGTGGCTCTCCGGAATCCGGATGTGGCACAATATGACCTTGAGTTACTGGGCTAAAGAAGTTCCTGGATTTCCGCAGCTTGCCACATTCTCACGCAACCCCAAACGTTATGCCGATGATATCCTTTATGCTTTGTTAGATTGTGCCACACGTGAAGAAATACGTGAGTATCGCCGGGCTATGATTGCAAAAAAGGCAAAAGAGGCTGAAGATGCCGGAGAAAAGAAAACAAAAGGTCCTGCCACGGAAAAGACGGCCGAAAAAAAACAGCAAATGCCCGAAGGGGAAACAACACATACCGAAGAGACCGGTCCACATGATGACGTGGAAAAGCCTGAAACAGCTCCGGCTGACAACTCGGCAGAAGAGTTGAAACAAGCGCTTGATGAAGCGGAAGCCCGTGCTGAAGAAGCCGAACAGCGTGCCGATGAAGCGGAGGAAGCCAGGGATGAAGCGGAAGCCCGTGCCCGGGAGACTGAGCAGGCGCTGGAAGAAGAGAAAAAAAAAGAGCCGGCCAATGTTCCGGTAAAGTCCAAAAGCAAGAGGAATACCCGCAAATCGACTGGGAAAACCTCTTCGACCCGCAAGTCCAAATAGCCACACTCATCTACAACGACCGTGTGGTCACTTGGAAACAGATGAAGCAGCTCGACGAAAGTCTGGAAAGAAAACCGCAGAAGCGTGACATCATGGACATGGTGGAACTGCGTATCCGTAATCTTCAGGCATTCGATGAGCTGCAATCGTTCAACGACACTGGGAAGTTCCTCTACATTCATCCGCTCATAGCCCACCAGTCAGAGAGAGCACAACTGGAGAAGCTGCTGCAGACGGACCCGCAGGAGTTCCTGCGCCTGCATAAGAATGTGACGGACAATATCCGCAGATACGAGTGTTACCTGAAACGCGCTGACAGGCAAAACAAGCGCACCCAAGACAAGGAGAATCTCCGACGTCACCGTGAACGGGAATCACTGTTCAAAGCAATATTGCAAAAATTCAATTCGAAGTAAAATGG
>ERZ791659.1779-NODE-1779-length-10554-cov-5.39404_pt1 | contig 10554 bp, 8 predicted proteins | sample MGYA00510053_ERZ791659 | MGnify/ENA primary metagenome ERZ791659 (study PRJEB30046, sample SAMN00715192) | human gut metagenome | study: EMG produced TPA metagenomics assembly of the A metagenome-wide association study of gut microbiota in type 2... | reverse complement strand
AATTGTGCGCTTTACGCACAATTCCGCCTTCATTTCATATTGAAATGAGGGAAAGTGACTCTATATGAGAAAATGCTAATCTAGGTCATATTTTGCTGCTGGATTTGCATAGATATTTTGACCCTATTGGCAAAATTGCTAGTCTAAGTCATATTTCGCTGCTTAATTAACATGGATATTTTGACCCTATTGGCAAAATTGCTAATCTGAGTCATATTTCGCTGCTTAATTAGCAAAAATATTATGACCCCATTTGTGAAAATGACAATCTGGGTCATATTCGCTGCAAGGAAATGGAAGAAAAATGTGACCCAGATTAGCTTTTTCGCATATTGTGTCACTTTTCTACTTCAATAAAGAATACATATTAGGATTTAGCGCTTTACGCACAATTCCTCCCTGTTTCGTCACCTTGATTTAATTGAATATTTAGTATTACATTATGACGTAACACAGACAAATATAAGCTACAGGCAGTCCTGCATACTATGTGAAATGCACTTGAAGTTCAATCGTGCTGACTCTTAGACTTTTCTTTCGCTCCCAGCTAGCTTCGTACATGGATGTACGAAGCAATGAGGCCGCGCCACGGACGGCGCGTCCGAATGGTAGCGTCACCTATAACTACCTATATGAAAAGTCTTAGAGACAGCCGATTGAAGCTTCTGGCATTGAACATAGTGTGCAGGACTGCCTGTAGCTTATATTTGTCGTCCGTTCGTCATCAACTAATATTCAATTAAACAACAATATTTCAGAAAAATCCCCCTACTTTTATTGACATATACCACATAAGAAGTGATACTATAACCTGACAGATAAATTTACATGTATAATAATATATGGTTATGTACAATAGCATATGATAATGCGTAATAGTATATGGCGATGTATAATAATATATGATGATGTATAAAGAATAGATTGTAAATACATGTTTTGATGGAGGTTAGCATGCTTAAGTGGCTCATGTTAATAGTGTATATTATTCTTGGTACATATATGCTGTGGAGAATGATACACTGGTTTAAGATAGTTATACCACTATTCAAGCATAAGCGTATCCAGGCATTATGGATAGGATTATACTGCATATTTGCATCAACTATATTTTTAGGAGTGTTTCTTCCAAGAAGCAGTATACAGGTAACGATTCACAGAATAAGTAATGTGTGGCTTGGTTTTTTTATATATCTGCTGTTTTTTATGATAATCGGGGATATTATTGTTTTTGTTCTTAAGCGTATGGATAAGAAGAAAAATATTCTAATTCTTCATAAACTGTATGGTGCATTTATAATAGGTATAGCAGTAACAGCTGCAAGTACAGGTTTTTCCGTATATGGGACAATACATGCCAGACAGATGACAACAAGAAGCTATGATATAAGTGTGGATAAGCATGTTGATGATATTAGCAGTCTTAACGTGGTACTTGTTGCAGATCTTCACTTAGGTTATAGTATTGGCTGTAGCGATATGGAGAAAATGGTAGACAGGATAAATGCACTTAATCCCGACGTAGTAATATATGCCGGTGATATTTTTGATAATGATTATGATGCTCTTGATGATCCTGAAAGACTTGTGGAGATTATGAGGAATGTCAGTGCTGCATATGGTTCATACGCTGTGTTTGGAAACCATGATGTTACAGAAACACTTGTCGGAGGCTTTTCTACAGCTTCACGTACAAAGGCGTTCAGGGATCCACGTATGGAGACATTTCTTGAGCAGGCGGGTATCAATATAATGCTTGATGAAGTTACCACAATAGCAGACGGAAAGATTAATCTTATAGGAAGGCTTGATGGTGAGAAAGCAGGCGATGGTACAAGCAACAGGAAAGATTTGTCAGAGCTTGTGAAGCGGTGCGACATGTCAAAGCCTGTAATTGTAATCAATCATGAGCCGGATAAGCTGCATGAGACCGCAGCTATGGGAGTTGATGTTATGCTTAGCGGTCATACACATGCGGGACAGTTTTTTCCATTGACTATAATACAGCCTTTAGCATGGGAAAACTATTGGGGAATAAAGAAAATAGACAATATGTATAGTGTTGTTACATCAGGTGTAGGTTTATATGGTCCGGCAATGAGAGTTGCAACCGACAGCGAGGTAATGAGCGTAAGGATTAACTTTAATTAGAAAATAAAAGGTTTTATTTAAGCTGTGTAATGTTATGGACTATTATATCCTGTATATAAAATATAATCAGAGTGAGGAATAATTGTATTATGAAAGATCTTACAAAAGGGAAGCCATCCGTTCTAATATTATCATTTGCATTGCCTGTATTTCTTGCAAATCTTTTACAGCTTACATACAGTATTGTAGACACAAGAATAGTTGGAACATTTCTTGGAGAAAATATGCTGGCAGCAGTTGGTGCTACAACTACACTCAGTAATCTGATTATAGGCTTTCTTCTTGGTCTGTCTAACGGCTTTGCCATAGTTACAGCACAGAAGTTCGGGGCCAGGGATATAAAGGCAGTAAAGAAATCTTTTGCAGCAGCGCTTATAATGGGAGTTTCAATTGCTCTTATAATTACAGCAGCAGGACTTATATTTCTTTCGCCAATACTTAAGTTTCTTAATATACCACAGGATTTATCTGGTGAGGCCAGTGCATATATATCAGTTATTATAGCAGGACTTATTGCAACATTTTTATATGATATGTGTGCTGCAGTTTTACGTGCAATAGGTGATACTATAACGCCTCTTATTATTCTGGCAGTATCAGTTATGCTTAATGTTGCAGGGGACATATTCTTTGTTGTTATATTAAAGGAAGGTGTAAGAGGAGCTGCGATTGCTACGGTGCTTGCACAGTTCATTGCATTTGTTGTGTGTGCAGTATATATGTTTAGAAAGTATGATATATTAAGACTGACAAAGCAGGACTTTAAAGGCATTAAGGGCGGCATGTTTAAGAATATGCTTGGAGGCGGTCTTTCCATGGGTTTTATGAGTTCGCTTGTCAACATAGGTTCGTTAACGCTTCAGACAGCTATTAACAAGCTTGGTCAGGATATTATAGTTGCCCATACCGCGGCACGTAAGATATCAGAGATATTTATGATTATGTTTACAGTATTTGGACAGACGATGGCTACATATTGCGGTCAGAATATAGGGGCTGGTGAAGTGGAAAGAGTGAAAAAGGGCATTAAGCTTTCTATATTTTATACATGTATATGGTGTACACTTGCCATGATAGCAAGTTACACGATAGGAGGCTGGCTTGTTCATCTTGTGACAGGAAGCAGTAACTATGCAGTTATTAAAAATGCTACGGATTATCTTAAGTTTGATTCAATATTTTATTATGTTACGGCAGTTATCTGCATAGTAAGAAATGCCATGCAGGGACTTGGAGAACATATTACTCCTCTTGTATCTAGTTCACTAGAGATGATAGGCAAGATAATAATAGCAGCAACTCTTGTACCTGTTATGGGATATACAGGAGTTATTCTGGCAGAGCCAATAGTATGGTTTATAATGGTAATTCCGCTTTTGATAAAAATATACCGTATGCCTGTGCTTAAGGAGAGCCATTAGTTCATATTAGTGTTCAGATAGGTTTTGGCTGTTGCGTGAATAATGATAAATAGTTGCAGTTTTATTTGCAGCTGTGGTATTATAAAACAAGTTTGAATATTTTAAACAATCAGTTAATCCATGATTTACATGATAAGAGATGTCAGGCTTAATCCAGTTAGCTTAAGTTAGGTGGATTGCATAGAAATACGAAAGGAATATGCAGAATATCTGCACAGGAAAGTTATGTTATCCACGATAGAGAATATTAACAATGTAGTAAATGATTTTATATGGGGAGTGCCTGCCATGATATGTATCATAGGGGTAGGACTTTACTTAAGCATAAGAATGGGTTTCATACAAGTTCGCAAGTTTGCTTATGCAATGAAGATTACGATTGGAAGAATATTCCGTAAAAGAGAGGCATCGGATGGCGCACTCACACCATTCCAGGCAGTATGTACAGCACTTGCAGCAACTGTAGGAACTGGTAATATAGCGGGAGTTGCGGGAGCGATAGCTATAGGTGGGCCTGGAGCTGTATTCTGGATGTGGGTATCGGCTGTGCTTGGTATGTGTACTAAGTTTTCAGAGGTTATTCTTGCAGTACGCTTTAGGGAAACTAATGATAAGGGTGAGCTTGTGGGCGGTCCTATGTACTATATAAAGAATGGACTTAAAAAGCATTGGCATTGGCTTGCATACCTTTTTAGTGCATTTGGTGTGCTTACTGTGTTTGGAACAGGTAATGCTACACAGGTTAACACTATAACCTCAGCAATAGATACGGCACTTTACAATATGAATATTATTGCAGATGGGAATACAACAGTTATATCTACAGTAAATCTTATAATAGGTATAGTTCTTGCAATAGTGATAGCACTTATTCTCATAGGTGGAATCAAGAGAATAGGGCAGGTTACGGAAAAGCTTGTACCTTTTATGGCACTTATATATATAGTTCTTGCAATAGGTGTTGTTCTTCTTAATATTAAGAATATTCCGTCTGTATTTGTTTCCATATTCAAGGGTGCTTTTAACCCTGCATCAGTTACTGGTGGTGCAATAGGAAGCTTCTTTATGAGTATGAAGAAGGGGGTATCAAGAGGTATCTTTTCTAATGAAGCAGGTCTTGGTACAGGTTCAATAGCACATGCCTGTGCAGATACAAGAAAGCCGGTAAAGCAGGGCTTCTTCGGAATATTTGAAGTATTCGTTGATACTATAGTCATATGTACACTTACAGCACTGGTTATACTTTGCAGTAATGTTCCTGTTAACTATGGAAGTGCGGCAGGAGCAGAGCTTACTATAAGTGGTTTTACTTCAACATATGGTGGCTGGGTATCTGTATTTACAGCGGTAGCTATGTGTTGTTTTGCATTTTCAACTATTATCGGCTGGGGGTTATATGGAACAAGATGTATTGAGTTTCTTTTTGGCTCTAGAGCCAATAAGCCTTTTATGCTGTTATACGCACTTGTTGCAATAGTTGGTGCAACTATGGATTTAGGTCTTATGTGGGGAATAGCTGAAACATTTAACGGACTTATGGCTATACCTAACCTTATAGCGGTATTCCTGTTATCAGGTGTTGTTGTCGGGCTTGTTAAGGAATACTTTGCAGGTGAGGGAGCAGAGAGTGTTAAAAGATAAGTAAAATATAAAAATATTGAGCAATAGGTTGATGAAATATCGTACCTATTGCTCTTTTTGTTATCAGGCTGTTATTATTTGTATCAGACGTATCTTTCTGTAAAATGCAGCATATAGGAGAATAATTCATATAGAGAACAGGCGGTTAGTGCGTTAAGATAATAATAGTTTAGAAGGTGATTAATATACGAAATGGAGATAACATATATGAAAGATATTGCTAAAAAGTATGAAAAAAAACACGTTATAGAGTGCCATAATGTTCCTGATATTGATATGAACAAACAGGATGGCGGATTGCCGCATATGGCAGGTGTGTATACATATCAGGTACGAAGAAGCTGCAGGGCAGATGGAGATTATACATATAATCATGCACCTATGCTGACTGGGTTTAACAACAGACTGCTGTTATCATATATCAGTGGTAGAAAGGATGAGCATGGGGCACCAGATGAAGTTGTGTATACAACATCAGATGATGGAAAAGCATGGGAAAAAGCAAGAGTTATGTTCCCATATATGCTTGCGGATTCTTCTTCATATATAGGACCAGACAAGGAACTGCTGCCTGAACATGCTAAGATGATAGTACATTCAAGAATGTGTTTTTACCAGGCATCTGATGGAAGGATGCTTGCAACGACATTTTATGGTTTTTCGCCAGATTTCCATCGCGCACCAAACAACGGTTTTGGTATGGCAAGGCTTGTACGTGAAGTATACAGGGATTTTACCCTGTCAGATATGTTTGTTATAAAATATAATACAGAAGGTGGATTCACAAAGGAAAATACACATTTTTATAAACCAGAGGATGACAGTGAAGTAAATATTCCATATTATGATGAGTCAGAGGATAGTGGCTTTATAAAAGCATGCAGGGAACTGCTGTCTGATAAGCTTGTACTTGAGCAGTGGTATGAAGAGGAAATGTATGACAAGAAGCATTATATTCATGGCAGGGCATTATCATTTTATACAGCAAAAGATGGAAGTATAGTCGGGCTCTGTAAGAAGGGCGAGGGCTATATATTTGATAAAGAAGGAAATATAATACTGGATGAAAAGATACCTACGCTTGTTACGAATACTGCCAAGGTATGGGGACAGAAAACACCAGATGGGGATTATATTATATGCTATAATCCGACTACAGACAGCTCACACCGGTGGCCGTTAGCAGCAATGAGAAGCAGTGATGGAAGAGAGTTTTTTGATATGAAAGCAGTTATTCCAGAGATTCCACCATACAGATATGAGGGACATATTAAGAATCTTGGTGCACAATATATGAGAGGAATATGTGATTACAATGATACTTTCGATAAAAATGTGTGGATAACATACAGCTGTAACAAAGAAGATATATGGATAAGTAAGATAGCAGGGATAACATCGGACAATATAGATAAAAAGTATTCTGTTATGTCTCCGCTCTGGGGCAGCGTTAAAAGAGATGGAGATTTTTTATGGAAGGTTGTTGACAGGGATGCATGTGAGCGTGCAATTATAGAATATTTTCCAGATGCATGTGAAAATGTATCTGTAAAGCTTGATGTGAAAAAAATATCTGATGATAATGGTGTCAAGGTTGTGTTTTATAATGCAGCTGGCGATATCATAAAAGAAACAGTATGCAGGAAAGGCATGTGTATAGCAGCATGCAGTCAGGAAGAAATTCAGCAGGAAAATGTTGAGATTCATCGAGTTGCTGTATATTCTAAAGAGAAGCTTGCACTTAATACGCTGTCAGATGATGGAAGACTTGGGAAACTTTCTGATATGGCATATGCAGATAGAAAAGATTATTATACAGAGTTTTGTGTAAGGTTTATAAGTGAATAATATTGATTATAAAACAAATATAGAGTACACTATTGTAAATGGTTTGCGTGGAAATAATAATATATTGTCATTTTATTTTGTTTTCTATGTTTATTATAATGCTGTAAATACAGCATTTCATAGGGGATTGGGTGAACTTTATTTTTATACGAAAGGTACAGGTATACGTTATGAAAAAGTTGTTACATAAGCAGAATTTTATAGTTATATGGATTTCAGTCGTTTTGCTGGGTCTTATTTCAGTTGTGGGATATGGATTAACGGCTGAAGCTCTAAAGGGTAGTTTAATAGTTATTGGTGCAGGTGTTATATCAACAATAGCATATATTGCACCTATATCAGATAACAGAAAGGCATTGTTTATAATTCTGCCAGCAGCTATTGGAACATTATTTTATTCGTGGTCTTTAGGTGGCAACTCTATATGTTATGTTGCGAATTTCGTATTACTGGCTATGACAGCAAGTTATTTTGTTGAAAAGGTAATCATCTCATTTGCAGTTCCTTTTACGGTAGTTTCGATACTGTTTGCTATATTCAGTCCGGAGACTATTGTAGGTATGGAAGGAACTATGATTGGTGTTATATCAAGAATCTTCTTTTTTATTGTTACATCTATTATCCTTTATTTTGCAACAAAGAGGGGAGCTTTACTTGTAAAGAAGGCAGAGGAAGCTCTTTTAACAGTACAGAATAATGCAAGAACTGCCAATGATATGGCAAAGAATCTTAATAGTACAATAAATAACAGTAAGGAAGCAGTACACATACTGGCAGATGGAAGCTCTAATGTAAGCCAGTCAGCAGAACAGATGGAGCAGATAGTTGAAGAATCAGTTAAGTCTACAGTAAATGTCATGGATAAGGTTACTGCTGCTAATGATGAAATAAACCGTAATCATGAACTTGCGGGCCAGCTTGAGCAGGGATTTGATAATGTAAAGACAGCAGTTGATAAAGGTAATGCTGCGGTAGAAAACGCAAAGAATACAATAGTATCAGTAGAAGAAACCGTAGGAACAGCTCATAAGACTACAGAAGAGCTTATAACACAGATGAATAAAATAACTGATATATTAGGGGAGATTAATGCTATAGCCTCACAGACGAATCTTTTATCACTTAATGCATCTATTGAAGCTGCAAGAGCAGGAGAACATGGTAAGGGCTTCGCAGTAGTTGCAGATCAGATAAGATCGTTATCAGAGGAAAGCGCCAAATCTGCTGCAAACATACAGGATATTTTAAAGTGGCTTACAGATACAACAAAGCAGGTAGATGATGAGATTACAGCAGGAACTAACGCTGCAAGGGAAAGTGTTAAGACTATAGAAGGTCTTCTTGGATATTTTGATAATATAAATGGTGCTACTGAGGCAGCAAGTGATATTGTAAAGGAAGAATATGGTATTATAGAGAATATTAAAGAAAGCTTTGACCATATTCATGAAGAGATGCAGACACTGGTTGCAACATCTGAGGAAAATTCAGCTACTATCCAGAATATTTCAGAGACTATAACATCACAGAATACATCAATTAAAAATATACTTGTACAGATAGATGAAATATCAGGTGTATCGGCTGCACTAGAAGAACAGTTTGAGTAGATTATATGACAGTGGCCAGTAAAAAAGCAGGAGATATGTTATGTTAAAGATAGATGCAAGAAATCCAAAGGAATCGGCAAAGGATTATGTGGTTAGACAGCTTGTATACAATATAATTCATATAAATCTTATTCCAGGACAAAGAATAGATGCAGATGAGCTGAGCAGTCAGCTAAATGTAAGTAAGAATCCTGTCAGAGAAGCTGAATTAGAGCTTTCACAGACACGTCTTATAGAGATTAAACCTAAAATAGGTGTTTTTGTGTCATATATAGACACTAAGATAGTTGATGAGGTGCGGGAATTAAGGAGTGTTCTTGAATCAGAGCTTGCAAGGCAGGCGTGTGATATTCTCACAAAGGAACAGATAGATATATTGTGGGAGAATGTTGCACTCTGGCAGATGTATATGAAGCGCAATGATGAAGAAAAAATATTCCAGCTTGATAAGGAATTCCACAAGAAGATGTATGAAATGTGTGGTAAAGATTACTGGTATGAACTGGTTAATAATATATCACCACATTTTGACAGAACAACAATATTAAGCTTCAGATGCAGGGAGGTTGGCCGTATATTAACAGACCATGAAGAACTTGTATCAGCACTAGAAAATAAAGATAAGGAAAAGGCATATGAGATATCAAGACGTCATCTCACACGTTATACAGAAAATATAGCTTCTATAAGAGAGAGTTATAAAGAATATTTCACGGGAGTATAGCATCATAATATATATGGTTATCATATGCAGAAACGGAGGTTAACATGGCACATTTAACGATAAACTTTAGATCAAAGGCACTTGGGATGCCAGTTATGCTGGATGTTCTTATGCCACAGGGCAGGGGAGGATATAAAACACTGTATCTTCTGCATGGAGCTGGCGGAGATCATACAAGCTGGATTCTTAATACAAGGATAGCAGATTATGTTAATAACAGGAATATAGCGGTTGTTATGCCATCTGGTAAGAATAGATTTTATGTTAATAATGAGTATGGAAAGAACTTTTATACATACATAACTGAGGAGCTTGTGAGCCAGTGTGAGCAATGGTTTGATATAAGTCGTAAAGAAGAGGACAGATATATAGCTGGTATGTCAATGGGCGGATATGGAGCAGTATATGCAGGACTTAAGAAACCATCTATGTATAATACCGTATTTTCATATTCAGGACTTCTTAATATACTTGAGCGTTACGATAAGCCGCAAGGTATAGATATGTTTCCAGTGTTTGGAACAAGGCAGCAGCTTATAGATAATAATTATGATCTATATACACTTATTAATCAGGCAGAGAATGTGCAGACAAAATATGTAATAGCTTGTGGAACACAGGATCCAAGAATACATATGAGCAGACAGCTTAGTGAAGCACTTACTAATGGCGGAATACCAAATGTATATAGGGAAAGTCCTGGAGCACATGATTTTGCATACTGGGATTATTGTATAGAACAGACAGTTAAGTACATATGTGGGGAGGAATCATTATGGCAGTAATGGATATAAATGTATTTTCAGTTATGTTAAGGCATGGCATGGATGTGACAGTTGTTCTTCCTGATGATATTGATGATGAAGAGCAGCTTAAATGTGTATGGCTGTATCATGGTGGAAGCGGTGATAACACAGAATGGCTGTATCATACAGCACTTGTTGATACAGTTGAGAAAAGACATTTTGCAGCAGTTCTTCCGAATGTTGATGAGTCCTGCTTTGTTAATATGAATATAGGAAACAGATATGAAAGCTATGTTGCAAAGGAGCTTCCATCAATAATATGGAATATGTTTAAGTGTATATCTGACAAAAGAGAGGATAACTATGTGTCAGGATATTCAAATGGTGGATATGGCTGGCTTCATACAGATCAT
>ERZ791659.1775-NODE-1775-length-10582-cov-1.76954_pt1 | contig 10582 bp, 10 predicted proteins | sample MGYA00510053_ERZ791659 | MGnify/ENA primary metagenome ERZ791659 (study PRJEB30046, sample SAMN00715192) | human gut metagenome | study: EMG produced TPA metagenomics assembly of the A metagenome-wide association study of gut microbiota in type 2... | reverse complement strand
AATGGGATATGCTGCGGATCTGCACCGTGATGCGTTGATTGCAACGGCTGTCGTTCTGTTTGTATTTATCCTGATTATTAATTTGACTTTTTCGTACCTGAAAGGTAAGGTGGTGCAGCAATGACGGGTTTAAAAGCGCAGCTTAACCGTAAGCTGCATGAATGCGGACGCGATCCGCTGTCGTTGTTTTTACTGGGCTGTGTGATTGCTGCAGCGCTGATTACTTTCATGGTGTTGAGTTTTTTACTGGGGTATATTTTGTGGCAGGGGCTGCCAAATATAGAAACAGGTTTGTTTGCTTTGCAGTATAATTCAGAAAATGTTTCTCTGTTTCCTGCTTTGGTTGATACAGTGCTGATGGTAATAATGGCGCTGGCTATTGCGACTCCGCTTGGTATATTTGCGGCGGTCTACTATCTGGTCGAATATGCCAGCCGCGGCAACAGGCTGGTAAGCTTGGTACGTGTAACTGCTGATACTCTTGCCGGTATCCCTTCGATTGTATATGGTTTGTTTGGTATGCTGTTCTTCGTTACTTATTTGAAATGGGGCTATTCCTTACTTGCCGGCGCCTGTACTGTTGCGATCATGATTTTACCTCTTATCATGCGCACGACAGAAGAAGCATTAAAAGCGATCCCTGACAGCTACCGTGAAGGCAGTTATGGCTTAGGGGCAGGCAAGCTGCGGACCGTTTTTGCCGTAGTTCTGCCTTCAGCGGTTCCCGGTATTCTGGCGGGCGTTATTCTTTCCATTGGCAGGATCGTAGGCGAAACGGCAGCGCTTATTTATACAGCCGGTACGGTGGCGGCACTTCCTGATGGGGTGCTGTCGTCAGGACGAACTCTGGCAGTACATATGTATGTGCTGGCCAGCGAGGGTTTGTACATGAAACAGGCTTATGCGACGGCTGTAATTTTAGTTGTGATCGTTGTTGCTATCAACGCTCTGTCGAGCAGACTGGCAAAACAATTGATGAAGGGAAAATAATATGGATACGAAAATAGCTATTGAAACTTTGGATTTATATTACAGTGAATTCCATGCGCTAAAAAATATCAATATGCGGATACCGGAAAAAGAGATTACTGCATTTATAGGTCCTTCTGGCTGTGGCAAATCAACACTGCTGAAATCTTTGAATAGAATGAACGATCTTATCGAAGGCTGCCGTATTACAGGCAGGGTTTTGCTGGACAATGATGACATTTATGCCAATGACGATGTTAATTTGCTGCGTAAACGTGTGGGCATGGTTTTTCAAAAGCCGAATCCTTTTCCGATGAGTGTGTATGATAATATTGCTTTCGGACCGCGAACACATGGCGTCAAAGGCAAAGCTAAGCTGGATGATATGGTGGAGGAGGCTTTGCGTAAGGCGGCAATCTGGGATGAAGTCAAGGACAGGCTTGATAAAAGCGCTTTGAGTTTTTCGGGTGGTCAGGAACGAGCCTACTTCGGCACTGGACCCGATTTCGACCCTGAAAATAGAAGATTTGGCATTGGAATTGAAGCAAAATTATACTATCGTGATTGTAACGCATAATATGCAGCAGGCGGTGCGTATTTCTGATAAAACAGCCTTTTTTCTTTTGGGTGAAGTGGTAGAGTTCAACGATACTGATACTTTGTTCTCGAACCCGCAGGAGAAAAAGACTGAAGATTACAGAAGTAGAGAATATTTGTATAAATCTGCTTTTGAAGCAGCAGCCTGTCGCTTCTGATTTGCGTCAGATTTCAGCGGCGCTGAAAATGATTACGGATTTGAGCCGTATCGGCGAACAGGCGGGCAATATTGCTGAGATTTTAGGCAAGGCTGAATTTGGCAGGGATTACGATACAACGCTTTTGCAGCAAATGGCGACAGCGGCGAAAAAGATGGTCAGTACCAGTCTGGACGCTTTTGTGAAGGGTGATCTGCGCCTGGCTCAGCAGGTAGAGCGTGACGACGATGTCGTTGACGAATTGTTCAGCAGGGCAAAAAAAGAATTGATCCAGGTCATACGCAGCACGCAGGCCAAGTATTTTGAAAAAATCGGCGACCATGCGGTAAACATTTCCCAATGGGTGCTGTTTATGATTACAGGAGCACATGAGGAGGATACTGTGCATGATCTTTTGCGTGGAGGACGATCCTAATATTCGTGAATTAGAAGTTTATACATTGCAGTCAGTTGGTTTTAAAGCTCTGGGTGTAGGCAGCGGTGATGAGTTGTTCAAAGCGCTGGAATGCGGCAAGCCGACTCTGATTCTGCTGGACATCATGCTCCCGGGTGAAGATGGCCTTAGTCTGCTGAAGCGGCTGCGCAGCGATAAACGGACCGCACAGGTGCCGGTGATCATGGCAACAGCCAAAGGCTCAGAATTCGACAAAGTTCATGGTCTTGATAATGGGGCTGATGATTATATAGCCAAACCTTTCGGCATGATGGAAATGGTGTCGCGGGTCAAAGCCGTACTGCGGCGTTATAAGCAGGAGGATAAGCAGAGCAGGCTTACTGCCGGCGAGTTGGTAATGGAGATCGATAAACACCGCGTGATGGCCGGTGGTCAGGAGGTAGTTCTGACATTTAAGGAATTTGAGCTTTTACATAAGCTGTTAGAGCGGCCGGGACAGGTTTTTACGCGCGAACAGACTTTTTGTCAACGGCGGCTGTTATCATTGCTTCCGTGCTGATTGCGGTTATTATGTACCAGGGGTCGATGACCACAATGCAGCGTGATTTGAGACAGGAAGCAACTTTTATAAAAATGGGTCTGGAACAGAGCGGGAAAAGCTATCTGCAGGCATTGACCATGGAAAGCGGTAAGCTGACTCGTGTTACTTTGATTGCTCCTGACGGCAGGGTCATCTATGACAATCATGTGGCAGCCGAAAAAATGCTTAATCATAAAGATCGTGAGGAAGTACAGGAAGCGTTAGCAAGTGGAATTGGTTTGGCCGAGCGTATGAGCGATACTCTGTCAGAAAAAACTTTTTATTTTGCGCTGCGGCTGGATAATGGTGATATACTGCGTGTTGCAAGAACGACAGACTCTGTTTTTGCGACGGTGGCCGGCAGTATTCCCTATATGATCGCTGATCGCGGTAGTGCTGGTGGTGGCTTTGGTGGCTATGCTTCTGGCACGGCGGATTACTGATAAAATGGTTTTACCGCTGGATCAGGTGGATCTGGAAAACCCACTGGAAAATGATACTTATGATGAACTGGCACCGTTTTTAACACGGATCGCCCAGCAGCAGAGGCAGGTTTCAGAAGGCTTAAAGCAGCTGCGGCAGAAGCAGAATGAACTGGCGGCTATTACTCAGAGTATGAATGAGGGTCTGATCCTTTTGAATGACCGGCAGAATATTTTATCGATCAACGACAGTGCCGCCAAATTATTTGGTTTGCAGGATCATGAAGTCGTTGGTAAAAATATTCTGACTTTGGAGCGAGGCCAGGAAGTGCAGGAGCTGCTGCAGAAGGTAGCTGTGGGCGGCAGCGGTGAAAGTCTGTATCAGAAGGACGGGCGCTTTTATCAGCTATGCGGCAGCAGTGTTGGCGGTAAAGGCAGCGTATTGCTGATTTTTGATGTTACTGAAAAGCGTGCAGCAGAAACACTGCGGCGTGAGTTTTCTGCAAATGTTTCGCATGAACTGAAAACACCGCTGCAGTCGATTTTGGGTTATGCTGAGATTATGAAAAACGGGTTAGTTCAGGAAGGAGATAAGCAGCGCTTTCTGGAAAAAATCTACAGTGAGGCCGGGCATCTGATTGTGCTTATCGATAATATTATGAAACTGTCGCGTTTAGACGAGTCGGCGAATAATATGAACAACCTGGAAATTATCGAATTGAAAAAGCTGGCTGAAGGTACAGTTCAGCGTCTGCAGGAACAGGCTGCCGGAAAAAATGTCGCAATAAGCGTCAGTGGCTGTGAAGCTGAGGTAGAAGGAGTACCTGCAGTTTTGAGCGAGGTTATTTATAACCTTATTGACAACGGGATCAAGTATAATCGTGAAAACGGCAGCGTTGAGATTACAGTAGCCGTAATTCCCGGTGAAGCAGTACTGACATTTAAGGATACCGGCTGCGGTATCGGCAGTGCTGATAAAGAGCGGGTTTTTGAACGCTTTTACAGGGTTGATAAAAGTCACTTTAAAGAAACCGGCGGCACAGGTTTGGGACTTTCCATAGTCAAGCATGGGGTGATGTTCCATAAAGGTCGCATTGAGCTGGAAAGTGAACTGGACAAAGGGACTACTATAAAAATCTTTTTGCCGCGGAAATAATTTAAACACCCTCCACCAATAATTATTTGATGGAGGGTGTTTTGTTTTTTATTGTAAAATTAATAATAAAACTTATATTTAATTGCTCAAAAGATATAATTTTGTTAAAATGAATATAAATATTAAAATATAATAAACAAGCTTGATTGACAGGAAAGATAAGGTAACAATTTTCATATGAAGCTTCTTAAAAGTACTTTTGTTTGGTTAGCGATAAGAAACACAGGCTAAAAAAGTTTTAAAGGTGGCATTCCCTGAAACACGCGGTATATGTGAGACATACGCAGATGGCACACGTGGCGGTGTCGTCTATGAATGGTTAGTTGAAATCGCTAAATATACAGGTTGGGAATATGAGTTTATTGGAGATTCCATTAGCCAGTCAATAAAAAATATGGAACATAATAAATATGATCTTATGGGTGCTGTGTTAAAGTCACCTGGATTTGGTGAAAACCTGTATTATCCTGAACATCTGATGGGTTATAGCTACAGTTTGCTGATTTATAACAAAAATGACCAGAATATCAAGGGATTTGATATCAAAAGTCTGGAAGGGAAAACGATTGGTGTTTTTGCCAAGGCTACTGATAAAATAAAGCGCTTAAATAATGTTTTAGAATTCAATGATATAAAAAGCGATATCAAATATTACGGTACTTCTGATGAATTTGAAAGTTCTTTGGATAATGGTGAAGTGGATCTGCTTTTAGTAAGCGATCTTTTTAACAAGCTGGCTGATTATAATGTCGCATTGCGTTTTAATTCTGAACCTTGTTATATCGTTGCCAGAAAGGACGATCCGGAAACAAGTGCGCAGCTGAATGAAGCTATAAAAAAGATTTATGCAGTCAATCCGAATTTTGGCGAAGCCCTGTTTCAAAAATATTTTCCTGTTAATTACAGTAACACTGCTGTATTCTCAGAACAGGAAAGTACGTTTATACATAAAAATGGCCCATTTAAGGTAGCTGTAGTAAAAAACAATTATCCTTTTTATTATATTAAGGATGGTGAACCTTAAAGGTATCGTTCCTGAAATTTTTGCATTGATTGCTGCTCAGATCGGAGCGGAGTTTGAGTATATAACGGCTGCTTCCTATGGGCAGACTTTGGAATTGGTCAAAAGCGGTCAGGCAGATATCCTTGGTTATTATATCAATGAAAATGACGCCTTTAATCCTGATGGTTTAAATATCACCAAAAATTATATGATGCTTAATTCTATCATCATGCGTAATAAGTATACACCTTTCCCAAATGATAAAAATATTGCTGCAGTCATAAACGGCAGCTGTGCATCGCGTAATATCAAACATACAGACGTTGCGCATTTTGATACATATGAAGAATGTCTGAATGCAGTAGATTCGGGAGAAGCTTCTTATAGCAGAATACCTGTTGTTGTTTTGGAAGATCTGTATATGAGTGATTATTATACTAATATCATTCCTGTTATAGAGAGTCCTGAGATATATTTGTCTTTGGGGATCAGCAGCAGTAATGATATACAGCTGTATTCTATTTTGAATAAAAGTCTGGTCAACCTGACCAATGAGCAGACTGCGCAGATTTTATCCAATAATACCTTGATGTCTGGCAAGAAAGAAATGTCTTTCAAGGCTTTGGTTTATTCTAATCCAGTCATATTTTCTCTGATCATAATTGGGTTTATTTTACTTGTGGTAACGATTGTTTTTATGTATTTTTGGTTTAAAATGAAAAATCAGGTCATTTATTTTAAAATGAAAAAAGTAGAAAACATCAGCAAGGTGCGTTCAGAGTTCCTTTCCAGGATGTCACATGAAATAAGAACTCCTTTGAATGCAATCATCGGATTGGCTAATCTGATGCGGCTTTCCGGTGAAGGGGATCCTGTGACGCAGAAAAATATTTCCAAAATTGATTCTTCTGCTAAATTTTTATTATCGATCGTCAATGATATCCTTGATATGTCAAAAATAGAAAGCGGCAAGATCCAGATCGAAAGCAGACCTTTTTCTATGGATAATCTGCTGCGGCAGCTGAGCAATATTTTTCTGGTGATGGCGGAAGAGAGGAAAATCAAATTACAGTTTAAATGCTGTTTTACACATAAAAATTTTGTTGGAGATGAGCTGCGTTTAAAGCAGGTTCTCATTAATTTGCTCTCCAATGCCCATAAATTTACAGAAAACAATGGCGAGATAACGGTGACGGTTCTGGAAAGTGCTGCTGAAGAAGGGGTTTCTGAGCTGCGTTTCAGTGTTTGTGATACAGGCATTGGTATTCCTGAAACAGATCTGGAACGTATTTTTGGATCGTTTGAGCAGGTTTTCCGAAAAAGCCGCAGCAATCAGCAGGGAACTGGGTTGGGGCTGGCTATCAGCCGCAATTTGGTAGAATTGATGGGCGGTATTTTAAGTGTACGCAGTGAGGTTGAAAAAGGTTCTGAATTTTTCTTTACTATCAAGCTGCCTGTTTACGAAAAACAGTTTGATGAAATCCTGGAGAATAATAACGAAGTCAGAATACATAGTTATTTAGCGGGTAAAAATATTTTGTTGGCAGAAGATAATGATCTTAATGCCGAGATTGCCGTAACGATGTTGGAAATGCAGGGGGTACACGTTGAACGCGTTGTAAACGGACAGCAGGCTGTAGACAGGTTTCAGGAAACTTTGCCAGGCACTTATGACCTGATTTTAATGGATCTGCAGATGCCGGTAAAGGGCGGGCTTGAAGCTGCTGCAGAGATCAGGTCTTTGAGCAGGGACGACGCACAGGAAATACCAGTTATCGCTATGACCGCCAATACGCTGCAGGAAGATCGTGAGAAAGCGCTGGCTGCGGGAATGAATGCTTTTATTCCCAAGCCGTTCGATGTGGAACAATTGTATAAAAGTATTGAAAAGTTTCTGCATTAGCTGATAGTATTTGCTGAAGTCATAAACAAAAGAAACTTTTATCAAGGAGAGGTTGCTTTGCAGCAAAAATATTTGTGTTTCTTGGCTATATTTTACCTGGTGCTTTTCTCAATGAAAACCGCGGCTGCAGCGGGTGAAGCGGAATTTTATTTGGAGCCGATGATAGTTACGGCCGCGCGTTATGACAATAGTGCAGGTAAACCAGGTTACTATAAAGTTGATGAAAAGAAGCTGGAAAACGGCAATTATGATAATGCTTTGGATGTGATTCAGCAACTTCCGGGTGTTACTTTGATGGCAAGGGGCGCCAGCGGTGGTATGAATGCCTATAGTAAGATTTTGCTGAATGGTTCTGACCGTTATTTGGTAATTATTGACGGTTTGCGTTCTAACTGGAACGGCAGCAGTTATAATGATTTTGATTTCGGTGTACTGCCGGCTGGAATGCTGGAAAGTGTAGAGGTTTTGCCGTCAGCAGCCGGAAGCGTTTACGGTAATGCTGCTAAAGGCGGTGTGATCAGGATAACTACAAAAAAAGCTGTTGAAGGTGTTAAAACCAGTATCAATCTGGAAACGGGCAGTTATGGACGTGAGCAAGAGAATATTTTACATTTAGGCAAAAGCGGTGAATGGAGCTGGTCGGTTTATGCCCGAAAAAGTATTATGGGCGATTACAGTAGTGCAAGGGAGAGTATACCTTCATACGAAAATGTTGAAAATGCTGGTATCAAATTGACCAAAGCCTGGGGTGAAACTGCTGATCTGACTTTAAGCTACAGCGTTTTCAGCGGCAGGTATAAATCAAAGATCTTCAATTATAAGAATACGGAACCTGATGAAACTAAGCCGCCAAAGTTAGTTAAAAATATTTTTATGACCGATGCCCGCAAGACAGAAGATAATCTAACTCTGGAATATGAGCGTAATTTTTCGGATACAGAAAATAATATTGTGGGTATTTACAGACGCAGCAGCAATTCCGCCTATGATAGAAGTTTAAATGTTGAACGACCATGGCTGCTTGATTTACAGACGGAAGGTTTTTTTGACCGTTACAGTAAACAGTGGCACCCAAAACATACTTTGACCGGCGGTGCGGAATATTACAAGGATAAGGTCCTTAATTATCAGGATCTGGCAGCAAAATATAGTGACGGAACTGTGATCAGTAAAGCTGTTTATCTGCAGGATGTCTGGCAGCTGGCTGACAGCGTCAAAGCTGTCGGCAGTCTGCGTCAGGATTGGAATTCTTATGCAGGGAGCAAGCTTTCTCCTGCTTTTTCGTTGGAATATCAGCCCTCTGAAAAGGTATTATATACTTTGGCCTATACAGAATATTTTGCGCCGCCCAAGCAGCTGCAGATATTTTCTCCTGATTATGGTGACGAGGCGCTGAAGCCAGAAGAAGGTAGGGTTTATGAAGCGGGATTAACTTATATACCGGATGAGTCTTCGTCATTAAAAATTAATGTTTTTCATCGTGATGCAACTGATGTCATTGCAGTAGATATAAGTTTACCAAAATATCTTCGTCGATATGCCAATATTGCGCATGAGAAAGCAACAGGATTTACTGTTTCCGCATCGAAACGGTTTTCAGAAAAGTGGCGTTCTCTGGTGGCTTATACACAGACGAAAGTGGATACAGAACGTAAAAATTCAAGCCCTGTAAGTACGATGATACCTCACGGTGAACTGTTGCTTGATTTGATGTACGAATATGATAAGTATAGTGTGCTGCTGCAGGGGCGCGGAGTTTTTGATCAGGCTAACGGCCGTGGTGAAAATCGTTTTGCCAATAATAATTACTGGGTATGGAATGCTTCATTGAACTATAAACTGCAGAAAAATACCAGGCTTTATGTGAAGGTCAATAATATTTTTAATCAGTTTTATTCCAATTGGGACAATGAGAGCGGCGGATTTCTTGGATTTGATGAGTGGTATGCCGAACCTGGGCGTAACTATCAAATTGGTATAAACTACAGTTTTTAATGCTTCAGGAAAACAGCAAAAGCCATCTGTGTATTTGCAGATGGCTTTTCTGTATTGTGGAATTCTGGTGTTTAGCTCAAAGTTAAAGAAAGAGAGATGTTTAGATTAAATTTATTAAATGTTTATCTACAAGTTGCTGATCGGTATGCAAAAAAAATCAGAAGACATCCGATGCAGATGTTGATTAATTGCTGTAGTGAAGGTGACAATAGAGGTGCGCTGCTGTTACCTAAAAAAGCAAGCAGACAGAGAAATAAGAACGTTGCACTTATACAGCCACAGGTGAAAGAAAGAAGTTGCTGTCTGTTGAGCCGGTACTGGGAAACTTGTGCTGAAAGCATACCTAACCAGAAAATAATCGTCAGGGGATTGCTGAGCGTAAGCAGTCCTGCAGCGTAAAAACTGCTGATTTGTGGCGGCATAATAGTGGCAGTTGAAATCTGTGGATGAAAAATATCAGCTAAAGCAGTAACTGCAAAGTAGAGAAGCACGGCAGCACCGCAATAACGTAGTTTTTTTTGTATGCCCGGATAATTTTTCAGGCAAGTTCCTAAACCATATAATGCCAGCAGGATATAGAAAGCGTCAACCAAAACTACTGCCAGTACGGCTTTCAACGCTTCGGTTATTCCCCGGGCAATAGCTGTTTGCAGAATAAAAAGACAAACCGGACCGATTGACAGCTGTAAAATTATACCAAGGCGCAGACCGCGTATAAAAGAGTTCAGCAATTTAACTCTTCCTTTAGCGTTGCCAGAGTAATAAAGGTATTAGAACTGCTGACGCCGGTGATTTTTTTTAGCTTATTAGTAAGAAAGCTTTCCAGAGCATCGGTATCGCTGACGCTTACTTTAAGCAAATAGCCGTAAGCTCCGGCAAGATGATGACATTCAAGTACACCCGGAAGAACGGTTATCTGACTGCGGAAAGCATTGATATGCTCGGTTTTATCAATATTTACAAAAATAAAAGCTAAAAGTTTTTGCCCGGTCTGCCAGCGGTCGAGCTTGATTGTATACTTTTGAATAATCGAATTTTGTTCGAGTTTACGTATTCTTTCGGCAACAGCAGGAATTGACAGTTTTACTTTTTTACTTATCTCAGAAGCGGTGACACGCCCGTTTTCCTTTAAACAGTATAGAATTGCAGTATCAATATTGTCCATAAAAACCTCCTTAAGTAAATAATATAGCAATTCTTTATTAAAAGTAAATAATTTATTGAAAAACGATAAATATTTAAGTAAATAGGCAGATAATATAAAAAAATACCGTTGGACTAAGTTGGTCAACGGTATTTTAAGACAGTTATTTCTTTTTATCTTTTTTCAGTTCTACATCAATTTCAAAAAGTCTGTTCCAGGGGAAAGAAATATCAAAATTACTTTTTTCTGTAAATTTATAAC
>ERZ791659.1756-NODE-1756-length-10685-cov-1.71675_pt1 | contig 10685 bp, 8 predicted proteins | sample MGYA00510053_ERZ791659 | MGnify/ENA primary metagenome ERZ791659 (study PRJEB30046, sample SAMN00715192) | human gut metagenome | study: EMG produced TPA metagenomics assembly of the A metagenome-wide association study of gut microbiota in type 2... | reverse complement strand
TAAAAATTTTTTTTCCACCCATACCGGTGCACGTTCCATTTTTCCGGCCAACACATCAAAACTACCGCCTATTCCCATAGTAATATAAGGTTTTAGCTCTTGAAGATGTGTCTGAAGCCATTTTTCCTGTTTAGGGGCTCCCAACGCAATAAATAAAATCTGTGCGCCGCTATTATTAATGGCATCTATTATAGACTTGTTATCACTGTCTTTAAAATAACCATCCCTGCATCCAACTACAGTTACACCAGGATATAAACTTTCTGCTTTTTTCTTTGCAGCTTCAGCTATACCAGGTGACGCGCCAAAGAAAAAAACTCTATAACCTTTCTCAGCAGCCAGATTAAGTAAACGATTAAATAAGTCAAACCCTGCAACTCTCTCCGGCACAGCATATCCTAACTGTCTGCCTGCCCAAACGGTACCGGCGCCATCAGGCAGGACTAAATCGGCAACATTAGTTAAGATATTTTTATATTCTGCATCGTCTTGACACATCATAATAATTTCTGCGTTAGCAGTAACTACAAATGAGTGCTTTTGTTCTTGTATCTTATCATCAAGATATTGAACAGCCGCATCCATACTATATGGGTGCACAGGTACATCCAAAACCTGAATAGCAGTAATTTTTTCCATCAGCAACAACCTTTATTGAATATATAGATCAATAATATTTGCATTTTTATCAATGCATTTGTATTTGTAAACAGGACGACCTACACTGCCTCGATGAAGATCAAGGCTCAATAGTTTCAAGGATTTAAGAAATTCCAAATATTTACGGATTGAAACACGTGAAATACCAACTTTAGCCGAAATTTCTTCTGTAGTAAACATTCCGTCGATTTTAATAATTTCAGACCAAACAGTATTTAAAGTATTCTTGTCCAAACCTTTCGGTAAAGTAACTTCTACATCTGTATCCTGATGAATGATAGTTTTGTCAAGTTCATCCTGTTTAAGGATGGACTGTTCTTCAACCAAGTTATAGCGGCTCTTATAATTATTTAACGCCAGATTAAATCTTTCAAATTCAAAAGGTTTTATAATGTAGTCAAATGCTCCTAACCGCAGTGCTGCTTTAATCTTATCTTTATCATTGGCAGCGGATACAATAATGACATCGACATCATATTCCTGTTCTCTGATTTTTGCCAGCAGCTGCAGACCATCCATTCCTGGCATAAAAATATCAAGAATGACAAGATTGTACTCTTTAGTCTGCATAATTTTCAAAGCTTCATCACTGTTGCGAACGATATCACATAGTTGAAAACCTTTGATTTGGGTCAAATAATGTTCGTGAAGCTTCCCTACCATCGGGTCGTCTTCTACTACTAAAACTTTGATCATGATGTTTTCACCGTCCTTACGATTGGTAATCTTATGGTAAACGTGGTACCTTCGCCTACGGTTGATTCAACCTCGATAGTACCTTTTAAATGGGTAACTGTCTGTTTTATTAAAAAAAGTCCGATACCGCGTCTGGGCCCCTTACTAGAATAACCTTTTTCAAAGATAGTTTCAAGTTTATTTTCAGGAATACCAGGTCCGGAGTCTTCAACCATGACCATTATTTCATTATCAAAGGTTAAAATACTCAGATTTACAATTCTTTCACTGGGATGATCACGCAGAACATCAAAAGCATTTTCAATCAAGTTGCCAATAATAAGAATCAGCTCCTGTACTGTAGGACGAATAAATTCGGTTGTAAGTTCGCTTTCATCTGTTAAAGAAAACTCGATATCTAATTCTCTTGCCCTGCTGATTTTCCCTAAAATAAAACCTGCTAATGTAATATCTTTTAATCTGGTGACTACATAAGCAGCTTCAGCCTGCCGGTTATTGGCAATTTCCATCGTAAACTGTTTTAACTCGTCATAAGCTTTCATATCAATCAAACCCATGATAACATGCATTTTATTCATAAATTCATGTGTCTGAGCTCTTAGTGCATCAGCATAATTACGTACACCAGTCAACTGATTAGCCAATTCTTCTAATTCCGTTTTTTTACGAAATGTTATAATGGCACCACCGATATGTCCATTGTCAAATAACGGAACAAGAGTTGCGATAAATAGAACAGAACCTACCTGTACCGGCATATCCAATGTTGCTCTTCCCTCTTTTAAAACAGTATCCAGCGTTAATCCGTTCATAACTGTTTCAAGCGGTTTGCCTAGAAGTGTGTGTGGATTAGGTATTCCTGCCTGAGCAAACAAAAACTCTGATTCAGTATTAATCAAAGTTATTTCAGCATCTTTATTGATTGCAACAACACCCTCTTTTACAGAATTAAGCAATGCATTGCGTTCTTGTAACAATGTGGCAATATCTTCAGGCTCTAATCCAAATAAAGTAGCTTTTAAGGGCCGTGCTAAAAAAACAGCACCGCCTATACCTACAAACAAACCAAATAAACTTGCCAGAAAAATCAGCAGAACTGATTCTACTGTCAAATCCTGAATCATTTTAGGTGATACTCCAGCTACAATATAGCCAACAACAGTATTACGGTCATCGCGAATGACCCCTACTGCCTTTTCATTAAAAACTGAAGTATCATACCAGTTTAGATTAGTACTCAGTCCCTGTTCAGCCACTATCTGACGCGCTTCATCTTCAAATCCGTCTATCGAAGTAGGATTGTGAAATACCCGTATATTTTTATTGCGGTCTAAAATAATAATACTGGCTTTACATGACTTGGCCGCCATGTTAACGACATTATTCAGAGTTTCATTGGTATTATTGATATCAGTTTCATATGTCAGCGAACGGATTACAGCCGGCGAATGAGAAAGTAAAGTAGTAATACTGACAGCATTTACACTTATACGTTCATCAACGACACCGGAAACTCTATGGGCTATAAGCAAACTGGCAGGCAATAATGATGCAACTATAACAAACGTTATCAGAAGAACTATTTTTTGTGATAAGGTGAATTTATTTGTTCCGTTTTTATATGTCATACTTTTCACCTCACCAAAAATTCTTTTGCCACTGTTTATAGCATAAACTACTTTTTAAAGTTTTTACAATTAACTTTACTTAAATTATTACATAATTTATATTTTAATATCTAAATTTTAGCAACATCTGAAGGAACTGTCAAAAATTGAATGCCAGGATTTCGTTCTAAAATCCAGTTCAATGACCATTCGTTATTAACAAGAATAACAGGTCTGTCTTTTTGGTCATATACAAGCATACCGCTATCCAGTCCTTTAATATTATCAATAAGCTTTTTATCTTCCGCATAAACCCAACGGGCAACGGTATAAGCAAGCTGATTCATCAAAAGCTGGGCACTGTATTCATTGATAAGCCGATATTCCAATACTTCCAGCTGAAGAACACCAACAACACCAACAATAAAGCTTTCGATGCCGATATCCTTTTGTTCAAAGACCTGAATAGCGCCTTCCTGTGCCAATTGAGTAATTCCTTTGACAAATTGTTTCCGCTTCAGCGAATCCTTTGGCTGCACTCTGGCAAAAATTTCCGGCGGAAAAACAGGGAAATCCTCAAATTGGACTTTCATTTTTTCATCGCTTAAGGAATCACCGATTCCAAAGATACCCGGATCAAAAACGCCTATAATATCACCGGGATAAGCTTTTTCTACGATAGTTCTTTCCTGAGCCAAAAACTGCTGTGGCTGTGAAAGTTTAACCACTTTTCCTCCCTGTTTGTGATAAACAGACATCCCTTTTTCAAAGACGCCGGAACAAATACGCATAAAAGCGATTCTGTCACGATGAGCTGGGTTCATATTAGCCTGAATTTTAAAAACAAATGCAGAAAATTCTTCTGTAGAAGGATCTAAAATTTCACCATTCTGCAAAATTCTTGGCTGTGGTTGTGGAGAAAGCTCTAAAAATTTCTCTAAAAAGCTGCGAACACCAAAATTAGTCATAGCACTGCCAAAAAACAGCGGTGTCAGTTCGCCATTATTTACACGCGTCATATCAAATTCATCGCCTGCCAGATCAAGAAGTTCAATATCATTGCACAAATTATCATATAACTCTTGCCCTAATGCCTCAATAATCTGAGGATCATCAAGAGAACCGGTAGTAGATTTTAAAATTTTAGAACCATGGCTATTATCATCCTCAAAAAGTTCGATCTGCTTTTTGATACGGTCATAAACGCCCTTATAATTACCATCAATGCCAATAGGCCAATTAATTGGGTAAGCATGAATACCAAGAACCTGTTCTAGCTCTGCCATCAAATCGAACGGATTTCTTCCATAACGGTCCAATTTATTAACGAATGTAAAAATTGGCAGTTTTCTGCGATGGCAAACCCAAAACAGCTTTTTAGTCTGCGGTTCAACACCTTTAGCAGCATCAATAAGCATTACAGCACTATCTGCGGCCATCAGGGTTCTATAAGTATCTTCCGAGAAGTCCTGATGGCCAGGAGTATCAAGAATATTTACGCGGTGCCCAGCATAATCAAACTGTAAAACAGAAGATGTTACGGAAATACCACGCTGTTTTTCAATTTCCATCCAGTCAGAGACTGCATGTTTATTACTTTTTCGCGCTTTTACTGAGCCAGCTAGATGGATAGCCCCTCCATATAGCAACAATTTTTCAGTTAAGGTTGTTTTACCAGCATCAGGATGAGAAATAATGGCAAAAGTGCGCCTTTTCTCAATTTTCTCCAACAATTCCTGCATATTATCCCCCTAATTATTCTTTATTCTGCATCTCATATAAACGATATGCATCTATTATTTGTTTCAAAACATATTCAGGTACCGGTGTTTCTGTTTCTATTTGCCCTTTCATATTGAAACGGAAGGCAATATCGTTAAACTTTTCGCCGCCATAGGTTTCGCAGCTAAAAGTTGTACGCATAAACTCATCTTTAAAAGTACAATCTTTCAAGGAATTCTTTTTGCGTTCGGAATCCCATTCAGTATAAATGCTGAATAATCTCCGCTGTGCTTCTTCTGGGATTTCTTCACTTGTAACAACAGTTTCTTCTAACGGAGTACAGTCAAGATTTTTATATATTGTGCCATCTTCCAAAGTAATACTCACTGTCATCACATAATCTTTTTCAGAAAAAACTGCTGTTTTAATGCGCCATTTGTCTTTCCATCTTTTTATACAATCAGGGCAGATAAAATGCACATCTCTAATACTGTTACTCATAAAATTGTCACGATAATATAATTCTTCAGCAGGAACGAATTTATTATCACAATTACTGCAAACCAAAGGCAGCGTACGAATCATAGGTGTGAACCTCCTTACCCACAGACAAAAAAATAAGCCTTTACGGGGGTTACCCGTAAAGGCTGGCGATCCGAAATGGTCGGAGCGGCGGGATTCGAACCCACGACCTCTTCCACCCCAAGGAAGCGCTCTACCAAGCTGAGCCACGCCCCGAATCACAATGAGTATTATACCCATCCTGCATATAAAAGTCAAGCAATATTTTAATTTCAGCTATGTTCTTTTTCTCGGGCGCCATTAATATCTAACTTAAGAATATGAGCAGTACTGCGCTGACCATATTTTTCAAAAGCGTCGGTCATTGCTGCAGCAATTATATCACAATCTTTTTCTGGATCAACATAGGCCATCAAAGTAGATCCAGCTCCACTAATAATAGCTCCATAAGCACCGTTCGCTTTGGCTGCCTCAAAAACAGCCTCTGTACCTGTAATCAAGGGAATTCTATAAGGCTGATGCAGACGATCTTCTAAGGCAGCATTAAGATATTGATAATTGCCGCTCATCAACGCTCCAACATAAAGTGCAGTACGACTGGCGTTGAAAACAGCATCCTGATGAGGAATGTGCTGTGGTATTGCCTGACGTGCCTTATGCGTGGAAAGAGGCTGGTCAGGTACAACGGCTATAAAACGAAGCTCTTTTTGCGGCAGAAAACGCAGTGAATGTGCCCCTGATCTATCCATATAACTGATTGTAATACCGCCTAAAAGTGCCGGGGCCACATTATCAGGATGTCCTTCGATTTCCGTAGCATAATTTAAAAGCCGCTCTTTAGTTAAAGTTGATCCAGTAAGCAGATTAGCCGCTACAAGTCCGGCAACTATGGCAGTAGAACTGCTGCCCAAACCTCGCGATAAGGGGATCCGGTTCTGCATCGTTACTTTAAGGCCAATCCTAGTACCTCTAACTTCATTCCAAACCTTCAAAAATGACAGAAATGCTAAATTTCTGCCACCGGCCCGCAATCGATCTTCTCCTTCGCCAATAACCTCTAAAGCAAACCCAGGAGTATCTAAAATTTCAAAAGTAAAATCGTTATACAAGTTGCAGGCTAAACCCAGGGAATCATATCCCGGTCCGCAATTAGCTGATGTAGCAGGAACAATAACAGTTATTTTATTTTTCATATCAAAATTACTCCAGGTCGTGATCTTCAACACGAATAACACTGCAAACCTTTTCAACGATCGGCAGAGCTTTCAATGTTTGTACCGCCATTTGTAAATTTAATTCAGAGACATCATAAGTAATAACGACTAATTCCGCAACACCCTTGACTTTACTCTTTTGTACAACATTCTTTAAGCTTACATTCTGCGCTCCAAAAGCAGCAGCAATAGCAGCTAAAACACCTGGCTTATCCTGTACATGTAACCGTATATAACAGGGAGACATCATATTCTCCAAACTGCAGAGATGTTTTTCATCAAAGCAGGTACAATTAATACGTCCGTTCGATTTATGAATAATATTACGTGCAACATCAATTATATCGCCGCAGACCGCACTTGCTGTAGGCATTTTACCAGCTCCACGGCCCATGAACATCGCATCTCCGATAGCATCACTTGTAACAAAAATGGCATTGAATACATCTTTTACACCAGCTAAAGGATGAGATACCGGCAGCATCGTCGGACGCACACAAACGCTAATACCATGTTCAGCATTATTTTTAGCAATAGCTAAAAGCTTAATTGCATAACCGAGCTCTTTACCATGTTCAATATCGCATAGATCCAGCCCGTCAATACCTTCTACTAAAACGTCACTTAAATCAATACGCGTATTAAATGCTATTGACGCAAGAATAACAAGTTTTCTGGCTGCATCCAAGCCACCAACATCTGCGGTAGGATCAGATTCTGCATACCCCTTTTCCTGCGCTTCACGCAGAACATCAGCATAATCCATATTTTCCTGCGACATTTTTGTCAGCATATAATTGGTAGTGCCATTAACAATACCCATTACAGAAGTAACTTTATTAGCGGCCAAACAGGATTTTAAGGGTCTGATAATAGGAATACCGCCGCCTACACTTGCTTCAAACATAAAATCCACTTTATTTTCTTCTGCTAATGGAAATAATTCCTTACCGTATTTTGCTAAAACATCTTTATTAGCCGTTACAACATTCTTTTTATGTTCTAAAGCAGCGGCAATGTATTCCTTCGCCGGATGCTCACGGCCTATAAGCTCAACTACGATATCAATTTCAGGATCTTCAACAATATCTTCGATTTTGTCTGTTAACTGATATTTTTCTGATAATTCTTTAGCTTTTTTCATATCACGGACTAAAATTTTAGATACATGGATTGGAACACCGACTTTTTTTTCTATCTCAGCAGTATTTTCTTCTAAAACAGTCAATACACCGCTGCCCACTGTTCCTGCACCTAAAAGCCCGACTTTAATGCACTCTTTCACAATATCCCCTCCAAGGTTAAAAGCGCATCAACGGATATAAGTTAAACTTGGCCCAAAACCTCCAAACGTTTCACTCCGTCGATCATACGCAATTTATCTAATAAGGCTTCCAAATCAATTGTAAGGTCTTTTGTTTCAATAGAAATAGTGGTATTTGCAACACCCTGCAAAGGGATACCCTGGTTAATAGTCATAATGCTGCCGGAATCACTGGCAACAGTATTTAAAACTCTGGAAAGGACACCAGCTTTATGTTCAAGCAACAAGGATAAGGTAATAATTTTCTCTTTGCTGGCTTCATAAAACGGGAATACATAATCTTTATATTTGTAATAAGCACTGCGGCTTAAGCCCATTCTTTCAACAGCTTCATTAATAGTTTTGATTTCACCGCGTTTTAAAATTTCTTTTACTTTAATAGTTTTTTTGATTGCTTCCGGTAAAATTTCTTCACGCACTAAGTAAAAAGTAGATTTGTCAGACATTGATATCGTCCTCCCTTTTATTAAATGTCCATATGGTTTTTACATGTGTTTTATTATATCATTGTTTCGTGGTAAAAGCCATATGTTTTAAGATTTTCTTATAAAAATAGAAAAACAGCCGTTTTTAGTACATAAATACGGCTGTAATCAATATTATTATTTTTTTTGTAGATCTTTTGCATTACCTTGTTTTATTTTACTTTCTGTACCATTCAAAAGTCTTTTAATATTTTCTGCATGACGTATAACAACAAATCCTCCTGCTACGACAGCAAAAATTACTAACGGCTGAGAGTAACCAAAATAATAAGCAAAAATCGGTGTGCAAATGGCAGCTATAACAGACCCCAGCGAAACATAGCGCGTAAGTAAAACCAAAATCAACCAGACTCCAAAGCTGGCAATGCAAACTTTAGGCATAAAATAAAGAATCAGTCCCAAACCGGTAGCAACACCGCGTCCACCCTTAAATCCTAAAAAGATAGAATAATTATGTCCGAGCAAAGCTCCGATACCGGCAGCAACCATTCCTCCCATTGCGTTATTGGTAAAATAAGCCACTAACGCTACAGCAAGAATCCCCTTCATCATATCGCATAAGAGTACAAAAAAAGCTGTTTTCCCACCTACAGTACGAAAAACGTTAGTTGTTCCTATATTTTTACTGCCATATTCTCTGATATCAATACCATGAGCAGCTTTTACTAACCATAACCCGCATGGTATCGAACCAAATACGTGACCGACAATGAAGCAAACAAGCCATACTAAGCCTTCTGCCATTTCTCCCCCACCTTATTCTTCTTCGTTTTTACCGCGAATGATCATTTGCAGCGGTGTTCCTTCAAAACCAAAAGCTTCGCGTAATTTATTTTCTAAATAACGTTGATACGAAAAATGCATGATTTCCGGCTCATTAACAAAAATAACAAATGTCGGCGGTTTGATTTTAACCTGTGTGGCATACAATATTTTTAATCGCTGACCTTTTTCGGTAGGCGGCGGATTGATTGCAATAGCGTCTTCAACAACCTGGTTAAGCACGCTGGTAGAAATACGCATAGCATTCTGCTCCGCTACATAATGAATAACCTCCGGCAGTCTGTGTATACGCTGTTTAGTCATTGCTGAAACAAAGACTACAGGAGCATACTGCATAAATACCAATTCCCTGCGCAGATTTTCTGTATAACGTAAGGTAGACGTATTATCTTTATCGTACAAATCCCATTTATTTACTACTAAAACAATCCCTTTACCAGCCTCATGCGCATATCCGGCAATTTTTTTGTCCTGTTCCGTAATACCGTCGATAGCATCTATAACCATTAAAACGACATCTGAGCGGTCTACAGCCCTTAATGAACGAATTATACTGTATTTCTCAATAGGCTCGTCTATACGTGCTTTACGGCGCATACCTGCTGTATCAATAAAAAGGAATTTCTGACCTTCTCTAATTACGGGAGTATCAATAGCATCGCGTGTGGTTCCAGCAACGTCACTTACGATAGAACGTTCTTCGCCTACTAAAGTATTAAAAATTGAAGATTTGCCAACGTTAGGACGACCAATCAAAGCCACTTTGATTTCATCCTCATTGCCGTCTTCACCATAAGCTGAGGTTTCAGGAAATTTTTCCACAACTGCATCCAGTAAATCACCCAGTCCAAGATGATTTGCAGCTGAAACTGGAATCGGTTCACCTATACCAAGATTATAAAACTCAAAAATTTCCATTTCCTGTTTCGGAGAATCAGCTTTATTGATAGCAAGAACTATTGGCTTCTTCGATTGACGCAGCATTTTAGCTACTTCTGCGTCTTCATGAGTAATACCAGCACGCGCATCACAAACAAACAAAATGACATCTGCTTCAGCAATTGCTATCTGTGCCTGCTGACGAATAGAAACAGCTATTTTATCAGTATTCATAATTTCGATACCGCCGGTATCTACCATCATGAATTCATTATCAAGCCATTCAGTATCCGCATACAATCGGTCACGAGTTACACCAGGAGTATCTTCAACTATTGAAATCCTGCTGTTAGCAAAAATATTAAATAATGTCGACTTACCTACATTTGGCCGACCTACGATAGCGACTATCGGTTTTCCCATAACATTCTCATCCTCACTCTCTAATGGTCGATTCCGTCACGGGAGCTGACGCCCTTATGGAAATAATGTTTTATTTCCTGCATATCCGTAACCAAATCGGCTATATCAATCAATTCTTCAGGCGCACCACGTCCTGTTGTAATGATCTCTGTCTTACCTTTATATTTTTTCAAAAAATCAATAACTTCCTCTAATGGCAGCATTCCTGTTGCCAAAACAATATTCAGTTCATCTAAAATCAGTAAATCTGCAGTATCTTCAATAAGAATTTTTTTTGCTTCTTCCCATCCTTTACGAACCATTTTAAGGTCAATAGGATCTGGATTATGAAAATTTACGAAAGCATCGCGTCCAACCTGCCTCAGTAACG
>ERZ791659.1752-NODE-1752-length-10690-cov-2.30719_pt1 | contig 10690 bp, 7 predicted proteins | sample MGYA00510053_ERZ791659 | MGnify/ENA primary metagenome ERZ791659 (study PRJEB30046, sample SAMN00715192) | human gut metagenome | study: EMG produced TPA metagenomics assembly of the A metagenome-wide association study of gut microbiota in type 2... | reverse complement strand
TACAGGCTGCTGCTTGCCGGTGGAAGTCTTGATGAAATCGGCACCCGAATACATGGAAAGGATGGATGCTTTTTTGATGTTCGAAGCCGTCTTCAAAGCTCCGGTTTCGAGGATTACCTTCATGTGGTGCTCTTTGCAGGTTGCTTTGAGTTCTTGTATCTCCTCGCACATGCCTTCATAGTCTCCCGCCAGGAACTTGCCCACCGAAATAACGATGTCTATTTCATCGGCGCCTTCCATCAGTGCCATGGCAGTTTCTGCCACTTTCACTTCAATGAAAGTCTGGGAGGAGGGGAAACCTGCTGATACACAAGCTATTTTTACATCCTCCACTTCCAGCGTGTCTTTTACGACTTCTGCAAAATTGGGGTATACACAGATGGCTGCCACATTCTTCAGGTCGGGGAACTCTTCGTCGAATTTATTCACTTTCTGGGTGAATTTCATAACGCTTTCATCGCTGTCTTCACTCTTCAGGGTGGTAAGGTCGATGCAGTTGAACAGGAATTTCTTTACCTCCGGTGTATTGTTTGCCGGTACCTTCTCTGCAATGATTCTGGCAGCTTGTGCAGCTATTTCCGCATCATCCAGTTGGGTGTTGTACTTTGCCAGGGCGGCGTCATACTTACTCTGGGTAGGCTCATTCTTCTCCATGGTCTTTCAATTTAGGGTTATTGATATGTCTTGTCTGGTCACGTCGGGTTTTCTTCTCGAAGTTGCGGCAGAAGGCGTCTGTCAGGTTCACTCCGGTCTGGTTCGCAAGGCAGAGAAGTACCCAAAGAACATCTGCCATCTCATCGTCGAGATTGTCTTTTTCTCCTTTCTTGAAGGATTGGTCGCCATACTTGCGTGCCATGACGCGGGCGAGTTCGCCCACTTCTTCGGTCAGTATCGCCATATTGGTGAGTTCGCTGAAATAGCGCACTCCGTATTCCTTTATCCAGGAATCCACTTGTTTCTGTGCTTCTTCTAACGTCATTATTCCTTGTTTTTTGTATCTATACAGATGGTCACGGGACCATCGTTCATCAGTTCTACTTTCATATCGGCACCAAATTCGCCGGTACCTATTTCTTTACCTAATGCTAAACTCAGTTCCCGGCAGAATTGTTCGTACAGCGGGACGGATATTTCCGGCCGTGCTGCCCGTATGTAGGAGGGACGGTTGCCTTTCTTGGTGGAGGCGTGGAGGGTGAACTGGCTGATAACCAGTATCTCGCCGTCTGCTTCAAGAATGGATTTGTTCATTACGCCGTTTTCGTCATCGAAAATGCGCAGGTTGACTATCTTCTTGCAAAGCCAGTCGATATCTTCTTTTCCATCGGATTCTTCGATGCCTACGAGTATCATGAGGCCCTTTCCAATGGAGGCTTTGCAGGTTCCGTTGATGGTGACGGAAGCGTGTCCGGCACGTTGTATCACTACTCTCATGTTGTTCTTGTCTTTTTGAGGGGACAAAGTTACGAATTAATTCGTTGTGTGCATGGCTCTGCAGGCTGATTTATCAGTCATTATTTCTCTGAGAAATAGGTCTGGATGATTTTGGCTTTCGCTTCTCCCACCACGGCGGCAAGCTCCTCGGCAGATGCTTCGCGGATACGCTTCACGCTTTTGAACTCCTTGAGCAACGTGCTTTTCGTCTTTTCACCGATACCTTTTATCTCGTCCAGTGCGGAGGCAATCTGCCGTTTGCTGCGCTTGTCGCGGTGGAAGGTAATGGCGAAGCGGTGCACTTCATCTTGAATCTGCGTCAGCAGTCGGAAGAGGGGGGGGTTCTGTTTCAATCCGATGGTCTGGGGAGGGTAGCCATACAATAGCTCGGAAGTGCGATGTTTGCCATCTTTGGCAAGTCCGGCGATGGGGATGTTCAGGCCAAGCTCGTCTATCACCTCTTTTACGGCGCTCATTTGCCCTTTTCCACCGTCGGTGATAAGAAGGTCGGGCAGGGGTGCTTTCTCTTCTATAGCGCGCTGATAGCGCCGTTTTACGACCTCTTTCATGGAGGCATAGTCATCCGGTCCCTCTACGGTCTTGATATTGTACTTGCGGTAATCCTTCTTGGAAGGTTTCCCCTTGACGAAGACCACGCACCCGGCCACGGGGTCGGAACCCTGGATGTTGGAGTTGTCGAAACATTCTATCTGCATGGGCAGGCGGTCCAGGTGCAGCTCTTGCTGTATCTCTTTCAGCAGGCGCACGGTCCGTTGCTCCGGATTCAGCTTTTCGGCTTGCTTCAGGCGGTCGGCTTTGTACTGCTTCACATTGAGGATGGAGAGTTCCAGCAGCTTCTTTTTGTCTCCCCGTTGCGGGATGGTAAAGACGACATCTTTCAGCTCCATATCCAGCTCAAAAGGCACGATGATTTCACGAGAAAGGCTCTTGTATCTTTCCCGCATTTCGATGATGCCGAGAGAGAGCAGTTCTTCTTTGCTCTCATTCAATCGTTTCTTGTATTCAAAGGTGAAAGCCTGGTTGATGGCACCGTTCGTAATGTGCAGGTAGTTGACGAAAGCGGACTTTTCATCGCTGTCTTCCTCGATGGAGAACACGTCGATATTGTGCAGCACGTTGCTTACCACTTCCGATTTCGCCCGGTAGTTTTCCAACAGCAGGTATTTCTCCTTTATCTTCTGTGCTTCTTCAAACTTCATTTCGGCTGCCAGTTCCTGCATTTGCTGGAAAAGCATCCGTTCTATCTCCTGGGTATTCCCTTTGAGTATTTCCTTGATTTCAGCGATGTTTTTCAGATACTCTTCCTGACTTTGCTTCCCGATGCAAGGTCCTGCACAGTTCTTGATGTGGTATTCCAGGCAAACATTGAACTTTCCGGCACGTATGTTTTCCGGAGAGAGGTTCAGGTGGCATGTACGCAAAGGGTACAGATGCTTGATGAGGTCGAGTAATGCGTACATGGAAGGTATATGGCTGTAAGGGCCATAATAGGAGGAACCGTTACGGATTATCTTCCGGGTTCTGAATACACGTGGAAAGTATTCGTTCTGCACGCAGATGCTGGGATACGTCTTGTCGTCTTTCAACAGTACGTTGTAGCGAGGCTTGTATTTCTTGATAAGATTGTTTTCCAGCAATAGCGCGTCTTCTTCCGTATTCACCACGATATATCGGATATCTGCAATCTTGCTGACCAGCACCCTCGTCTTTCCCGGTTCGTGCTCCCGGTTGAAGTAGGAAGACACTCTTCGCTTCAGATTCTTTGCCTTTCCTACATATATAATGGTTCCTTCGGTATTCAGATATTGGTAAATACCGGGACTTTCGGGAAGGTTGGATACAATCCCTTTGAGGTAGTCGTTGGTTCTGAGTTCTTCCATAATACCGACGTTTCACCACAGATTACACAGGTTAGCGCAGATTTCTCTTCGATAAAACTGTGTTTTTGTGGTGGATAAATAATCTGTGTAATCTGTAGTGAAATGTGAAATGGCTAAAGCGACAGCACAGCCTCCACTTCCACATCATCTCCAAACACATCCTTGCCATGAAGCTCTTTCAGCTCGATGATGAAGTTTACATACACTTTCTTGGGGTTCATCTGTTTCACCAGTTTGCAGGCGGCTTCCATTGTTCCACCGGTTGCCAGCAAGTCGTGTAGCAATACTACATCGTCTTCATTGATGGCATCCTTGTGCATCTGCACGGTGTCTTTGCCATATTCTTTATCATAGCTTTCTTCAATGGTTTCTGCAGGAAGCTTTCCCGGCTTGCGGATAGGTACGAAGCCTGCCCCCAGTCTGGTGGCGAGAATGGGGCCCATAATGAATCCTCTTGATTCTATACCCACTACTTTGGTGATGCCTTTGTCTTTATACATCTCGTATAGTGTGTCCGAGAGTTCCTGCAAGGCGGTAGGCTCCTTGAACAAGGTAGTTACATCGTAGAATAGAATTCCCGGAATGGGGAAGTCGGGTATTTCTCGGATGCTTTTGGTAAGAGTTTCTTTGCTCATAATCAGTTTATTTAATACGTTTATTGAATTCTTTGTTTCACGTGGAACTTTGCACTCTATCGTCCGCAAAGTACCAGTAGCACGTTGATGTCGCTTGGAGATACTCCCGGAATCCGACTCGCTTGGGCTATTGTTTCTGGATCTATCTTCATCAGCTTCTGTCTAGCTTCGGTAGAAAGGGATTGAATGGAATTATAGTCAAACTTACCTTTTATCTTGATGCTTTCCAATCTTGCCAATTTATCCGCAATAATCCGTTCGCGTCCGATGTATCCCTCGTACTTGATGAGTATTTCTGCAGCTTCTACAATTTCTTCCTTTCTATCGGATATTTTATCCAGTTCTCGTTTAAAGGCACTGACGTGTTCGGCAATGTTCTCAATCGTTATCTGCGGACGGTTTATCAAATCTATCAATTTGCATCCCTGGCGCAGTGGAGTAGTGCCGAGCTGCTCCAATACCGGATTGATTAATGCCGGTTTCATCGAGTAATTCCGCGCGAAGTCTATAATCCGGTTCACGGCTTCACGTTTTTCTGTCAGCAGCTTGTACCGCTCTTCCTTGACAAGTCCCAGCTTCCAGGCTTTTTCCGTGAGTCGCATGTCCGCATCATCCATACGGAGCAGGATGCGATATTCGGCACGGGAAGTAAACATACGGTAAGGCTCGTCCACACCTTTTGTTACCAAGTCATCGATTAAAACGCCGATATATGCTTCATCCCTTGCAAGGGTGAACGGTTCTCCGCCGTGGCAATTGATGTGGGCGTTGATACCTGCCATGATTCCTTGTCCAGCTGCTTCCTCGTAACCGGTTGTTCCGTTTACTTGTCCGGCAAAGAACAGATTCTTTATATTCTTCGTTTCCAGCGTATGTTTCAGTTGGGTGGGGTCAAAGAAGTCGTATTCGATGGCATAGCCCGGGCGGTAGATGACGAGGTCTCTGAACGCCGGTAACTTTTTCAATGCTGCAATCTGGATGTTCATGGGCAATGATGAAGAGAATCCATTCAAGTAGAGCTCTTGGGTTGTTTCCCCTTCGGGCTCCAGGAAAAGCTGGTGCTGCGGTTTGTCGGGGAAAGTCACAATCTTGGTTTCTATACTGGGGCAATAACGTGGGCCGATACTTTGGATTTGTCCGTTGAAAAGGGGAGAATCCGGCAGACCTTCCTGCAGGATGCGGTGTGCTTCTTCGTTGGTGAAGCAGGTCCAGCAAGGGAGCTGTTTCAAATGGCGTACATGAGTGTCCATGAACGAGAACTTGTGGAAGTCACATTCTCCGTCTTGGATTTCCATATCCTCATAATGCACGCTGCGTCCATCTATGCGTACGGGGGTTCCCGTCTTCATGCGTCCAAAGGTGATGCCATGCTTTGCGATGGATTCGGTTAATTGGTAGGATGCTGGTTCTGCCATACGTCCACCTGGAAGCATGGTACGTCCCACGTGCATCAGTCCATTGAGGAAAGTTCCTGCGGTGAGTACTACACATTTGGCATGGAACGTTACTCCCCATAGTGTTACTACTCCCGTAATCTCACCGTTTTCAACGAGGATTTCCTGCACGGTATCCTGCCAGATATGCAGGTTGGGGATATTTTCCAGAATTTCTCTCCATGCCCAGATAAATTTGTTGCGGTCGCACTGTGCGCGCGGGCTCCACATAGCGGGACCTTTGGAACGGTTCAGTATACGGAACTGTATGGCTGTCTGGTCTGTCACCAATCCCATATATCCTCCCAAGGCGTCTATTTCGCGTACTATCTGTCCTTTGGCGATGCCTCCCACTGCCGGGTTACAACTCATCTGTCCGATTTTGTTCATATCCATTGTGATAAGACAAGTCTTCGAACCCAGGTTTGCAGCAGCGGCAGCGGCTTTCGCCCCCTCCGGGCCCGTTGGCTTCGCATCCTGCGTGTCCGGCGCCGATTACAATAACGTCATACTTAAACTCCATTCGTTCAGTGTATTTTAAAACTGTGCAAAGTTACGAAAAAAGTTGTATGCCGGGACGTGTCATATCTTAAAATCCGGATATATCTTCTTTGGCATTGCTTATATTTCCGTATCCAGCATCATACTTATTGCTTGGAATGCTTAGGCTATAGACATATTGCTTGTGTTTAGCTTAAAATACAATCAAAATGAAGCTTTTTGAATACTATTGCTTTTCTTTTTGAAAAAGATACATACCTTTGCAGCGTTTGGATATTAAAAAGTGTTTTGATTGACTAATTTTAAGGAAGAGAAGCATGAGAAAGAAATTCTTCTTGTTAATCATTGTCTGCCTGGTTATGGGGGCAGGAGTGATGGCTCAGACGTCTACGGTCTCGGGAACAGTATTTGCCGAGGACAACAATGAGCCGATTATTGGGGCATCGGTATTGGTGAAGGGTACAACGCTGGGGGCCGTGACCGATATCGAAGGTAAATTTACAATCTTGAATGTGCCGGGCACGGCAAAGACAGTGATTGTCTCTTTTGTAGGTATGCAGAAAGTAGAAGCTGCCATAAAGCCTGCTATGAAGGTGGTGCTGAAATCGGATTCGGAACTGCTGGATGAAGTGATGGTGGTGGCTTACGGCACGGCCAAAAAGAGCAGCTATGCAGGTTCGGCTTCTTTAGTGAAAGCGGATGCGCTGAAAGACATTCCGACGACCAGCTTTGAAAACGCGTTGAACGGTAAAGTGGCGGGCTTGCAACTGACGAATAATTCCGGCCAGGCGGGTTCCGCACCGGCCATCCGCATCCGTGGCATAGGTTCTATGAATGCCGGGAATGAACCGTTGTATGTAGTGGACGGTGTTCCGGTCTCTTCGGGCAATACGGGGCAGATGAGCGGTGAGCTCTATTCTACCAACAACATCATGAATACGTTGAACCCGGAAGACATCGAATCTATTTCTGTATTGAAAGATGCGGCGGCCAGCTCGCTTTATGGGTCGCGTGCGGCAAACGGCGTCATTCTGATTACTACCAAAAAAGGACAGATTGGCAAGCCGGTGGTGACGCTGAAAGCCGAAGTGGGCTTCACGCCCTGCTGGGCAACGGACAACTATGAAACGGCCAGCGTACAGGAGAATGTGAATATGCTCTACACCGTATTTCACGATGCCCGTACAAGCGGTAAGGGCGAAACGGACGAAAAGGCGGCAGCCTATGCCATAGGCCAGTTGAACAGCCGTTTCAATAAACATGGCTACCAATTTACCACAAATGGTACGGGAGCTTACGAGAACGTCAATATCCTTGAGTACGACAACTCCGGGCGTGGAGGCAAATACTACGATTGGGACAAGGCATATTTCCGTACCGCCATTTACCAGACCTACGATATGTCCGTCAGCGGTGCTACGCAGAATACCAACTATTACACTTCCCTTTCCTATACCCAGGACGAAGGACGTTTGAAGATGAACAGCTTCGACCGTGTTTCCGGTCGCCTGAACCTCACCCAGAAGGTGGGGAAATTCCTTGAACTGACCACCAATGCCAGCCTGGCGCGTACCAAGAAAAGCGGTTATAATGATACACGCAACACGGGCAGTAATTACTTCATGCAGACCCGTAACTTGCTGTGGGGACTCTACTGGCCCACTGATTACAAGACCGGCGAGCTCTGGACCGAACGTTACGGTAGCTACGCCTACAATGGGCTTTATTATGACAAAGAGTGGGAGAACGGTTCTACCAGTACCAAAATCATGGCTGCGGAGACGCTCACCCTGCATCTGATGCCGGGCCTGGACCTTCGTTCTATCTACTCTTACGACAATACTACTGTAAAAGACTATATCTATTACAGTGCCAATCACTATAAAGGCTCGGCAGACAATGGGAATGTCAACGAATACCGTACTACATACGAGAAGATGGTTACCTCCACTACCGCCAATTATACCGGCACCTTCGACAAACACACAGTTGGCACCATGGTGGGTTTCGAAGCGGAGAAGAACAAGACAGACTATGTGCGTGCCACAGGAAGCAATCTTGCGGTCAGCACCATTCATACAGTTTCTACTGCCGGAACGCAGACTTCTGCCGGATATTCCTGGGGAAACTCGATGGTGTCCGTGCTCTCCAAGTTGGATTATAATTACGATGAACGCTACTTCATTTCCGGTTCTTACCGCCGCGACGGTTCTTCCCGGCTCAGCAAGCAGGAACGTTGGGGAAACTTCTGGTCAGTGGCAGGAGCGTGGAACATCATGCGCGAGGGTTTTATGAGCAAATATTCTTTCCTGAGCAACCTGCGTGTACGTGCCTCTTATGGTATTAACGGTACGCTGCCTTCGGACAATTACGGCTATATGAGCTTGATGAGCTATACCAGTAAGTACATGGGTAACCCGGGCGGTACAATCACTACCGTCACCAATGACAAGCTGTCTTGGGAGACGAGCTACAACACGAATGTGGGTATCGACTTCGGCTTCTTCGGTCAGCGTCTGCGCGGTACGGTAGAATACTTCAACCGTGATTCGAAGAACCTGCTCCAGGATGTTCCCATTTCGATGGTTACGGGATTTTCCTCTACGTTGCGGAACGTAGGATGCATCAACAACCATGGGGTAGAGGTGGAGTTGAGTGGTGACATCATTGATAGTAAAGGATGGTTATGGAGTGCCGGTGTCAACGCAACCTTCCTCCGTTCTGAGGTGAAAGAGTTGTATGGCGGTGCGGACATTATCTGGTACGACCCCACCAGTAGCGACAGCCGTGCGCAATATGTATACCGGGAAGGTCAGTCCACGTTGGCTTTCTATGGATACGAATGGGCAGGTGTGGACAAGACCAACGGCAAGAACGTCTACTATGTAAATGACCCCAAGAATGGCAAGGCCGGAGATTTTGAGTATAACGGACGCGGAGCTACTTATGACTATAACAATGCCAACTACACCATCATCGGCAATGCCGTTCCCAAAGTGTATGGGGGCATCAATACCTCGGTCTCCTACAAAGGCATAGCCCTTTCGTTGGGCTTTACCTATAAGATAGGAGGAGACTTGTACGATGGAGCCTACATGGATGTGGCCGACGACGGTTATTATTGGGAGCGTATCCGTGCTAAAAGCTACTACAACAACCTTTGGACGCCAGACCATACGAACGGTACAGAGCCCCGTATCGAAGGTGTAGACCTCGATGACCCGCAACAATACAGCAGCCGCCACTTGTTCAATGCCAGTTATCTGCGCTTGAAGAATCTCTCATTGGCCTATACGCTACCCAAAGCCATGACCCGCAAGGCTTTCATCGAGAATGCCCGCCTTTTCTTCACTGCCAGCAACCTTTGGACAATAGCCAAATACAAGGAGGCAGACCCCGAAGTGAGCGAATACGGCACACGTGGTTGGGAAACCCCTATCGGAAAAACGTTTGTCGTTGGCGTTGAATTGAAATTTTAATGAACTGGAGGAACTAACAATGAAAAAGATATATCATTTATTGGCACTTGTGATACTTGGTGCCTTTACATTCACTTCGTGTGACGATTTTCTGGATATGCAGCCCACCAACTCCGGAAATGCAGAAGGTGCTGTCGGTACGGTAGCCGATGCGCAGGTGGTTATCAACGGTGTGATGAGTGCGATGACCTCATCGTCCTATTACGGCAGAAACCTTTTTATGTACGGTGATGCCAAGGGCGGTGACCTCACGATTTTTGCTGCCGGACGCGGACTGGATGCATTCTATACGTTCAACCACACTTCCAACAGCAATACTTATTCCGGTTTCTGGAGCCGTGGATATTACTGCATTCTGCAGGTCAACACCTTGTTGAGCAACATTGAGAAGCTGGAAGAATCGGGCAGTATGGAAGACTTTTCCGAAGCCAAAGGGCAGGCGTTGACTCTGAGGGCGCTGTTCTATTTCGATTTGGTCCGTCTCTACGGGCTTCCTTACAATTACAACAAGACCTCTTATGGAGTTCCCAATGTAACCGAGCCGCTTACGGTGAACGCCCAGCCCACCCGTGCTACTGTGGAGGAGAACTATCGCCAGATTCTGCAGGACTTGTCGGACGGGGCGGCCCTGCTTGCCAAGAAGAAGACAAAGCAGAGCGGATATGCGGACTATTACACCAACATAGCCCTGCAAGCGCGTGTGAAACTCTATATGGAAGATTATGACGGTGCTTTGAACGCTGCCCGGGAGATTATAGAAAGCGGTGTGTACAAACTGTATGAGCCTGCCGATTGGACGGCTTCCTGGAGCAAGCAGTTTGGTTCCGAGTCCATCTTTGAGCTGGGCATCACCACTGAGGAATCAGACCTGGGAACTTCTTCTTTGGGCTTTTACCTGATGCGCTACGGACAGTTGAAGAATGCCATGGGCTGGTATCTTGCCAGCGATTATTTCTTGAACCGTCTGGGTGAAGACGAGACGGATGTGCGTTGGGGAATCATGGACAACGATGAATACTGGGTGGACAATGAGATTGAACGCAAGGGAGCCTGCTACAAGTATATGGGCAGTACCACTCTGGCAGGTGACGGCAAGGCAACCAATACAGCCGTCAATATCAAGATAATCCGTCTTTCCGAGATATATCTGATTGCCGCCGAAGCAGCCTTGCACTCCACGAAGCAGGAAGCAGGCGCAGATGCCGCCGCCGGTTACCTGAATGAAATCCGCAGGCGTTCTCCCGGACTGGCACCGGCCACTGCCGCTACCATTACCGATGATATGATTCTGGACGAGCGCAGCAAGGAGC
>ERZ791659.1751-NODE-1751-length-10703-cov-2.31799_pt1 | contig 10703 bp, 8 predicted proteins | sample MGYA00510053_ERZ791659 | MGnify/ENA primary metagenome ERZ791659 (study PRJEB30046, sample SAMN00715192) | human gut metagenome | study: EMG produced TPA metagenomics assembly of the A metagenome-wide association study of gut microbiota in type 2... | reverse complement strand
TATTCCCAGAGTGTTACCCCGGGCTATAAGATAAAAGCCTTTCAGGCTTAAAGATAAAAAAACTTTCAGCCTTAGGTTACGCTATTTCATCGTTACTGATATAAACTGATTATTACTGGTATAAACTCAGCTTTACCGATACAATCTAACTTTCAATACCTATTTAATAATTTAATTAAAGAATAAGAAGATGAGCAGGAGTAAAAATCTGACGAATTATCATAGTCACAGTCTGTATTGTGACGGACGTGCCGGTATGGAAGACTTTGTACGGTTTGCCTTGAGCGAGGGATTTACTTCGTATGGCTTTTCATCCCATGCCCCACTGCCTTTTTCTACGGCATGGACCATGGAGTGGGACCGTATGAACGACTATCTGGCAGAATTTCATCGGATGAAACAGAAATATGCTCGGAGGATAGAACTGTATCTCGGTTTGGAAATAGATTACCTGAATGAAGAGAGTAATCCGTCTATTCTCCGCTTCCGGGAGTTGCCATTGGATTATCGTATCGGTTCCGTACATATGTTGTACAATGAGAAATCGGAGGTTGTAGATGTGGATGTTCCGGCTGATATTTTCAAACAAATAGTGGATGAACAGTTTGGTGGTGACTTGGAACATGTAGTGCGTTTGTACTACGGACGGTTGAGGCGTATGTTGGAGTTAGGAGGTTTCGATATAGTAGGGCATGCGGATAAGATGCATTATAACGCGTCTTGTTATCGCCCCGGTTTGTTGGATGAACCTTGGTATGATATGCTTGTAAAAGAGTATTTTGAGGACATTGCCGCGCGTGGTTATCAGGTGGAAATCAATACCAAGTCTTATCATGAACTGGGTACTTTCTATCCCAATGAACGCTATTTCCCGTTATTGTACAGTTTGGGGATCCGTGTTCAAGTAAATAGTGACTCTCACTATCCGGAACGGATTAATAGCGGCCGTCCGGAAGCATTACAGGCATTGAAGAAAGCCGGTTATAACACCGTAATGGAAATGTATGACGGCGCATGGCAGGAGATGCCGATAATCTTATAGTATCTTTATTATTCTTTACTGTATTGCCCATGAGGCATATACAGTTGCGGCCATGGAATGTCTTCTGTTCCATCGCCAATGTAGAAACCTAAGTGTGGCGGTTGGTTGTAACCTACATTTTGCCATGCAATTCCCAGTCGATATACAGGATCGTGCATCAGAGTGTATAAACGATTCTGTGTTGGTATGGTAGTGGTGTAGATACGGAGCTTACTCGGATCTTCCGTATCACTGAAAATAATTTCTTCACGCCAATCACCAAACAAATCAGCACTTAGGTTAGGAGTGCGCTTAGTTCCATTACAGTGCATTGCTCCAGGAAATTTGTTGATAGTTAGTGCTTCTGTGCCATTCCATTTTGAAAGATTTGTACCATTTAGAATTTCGTCTTGTAAGTCACCGTCCCAGTAAACACGAAAACTGATTGCAGGTTTTCGTTCAGCAATTTTTTCTCCTTTACAGTTGTACACACCATTTACTCCGGCGCTCCACATTTCGAAACCTCGGTGCTTGGGATCAATGTCTGCCGCTAATCCTCGTCCGTTATCGCCATTGGTGGGACCGCCCCACAGAATTTCTCCAGTTCGCGCGTCGTGCATTTCATACCCGTAAGTTCGGCAAGCTTCCTTTTCTTCATGTACTTCCCATACTTGATAACCCGGACGGTCAGGATCTAATGTTGTAACATGCATAGCATCTCCATGTCCCAACCCGGTGCGGTAGAGGATAGTTCCGTCTTGGTCTATGGCACATGAACCATAGATAATTTCATCATATCCGTCATTATCAACATCAGCCACGGAAAGATTGTGATTTCCTTGCCCATAAGCACCTTTACCTTTAATATCGGAAATATGTTCCCAGCGTTTTACTAATTTACCGTTCTTGAAATCATAAGCGGTCAATGTGGTTTTTGCATAATATCCCCTACACATGATTACACTGGGGTGTACGCCATCCAAATATGCTACACAAGCTAAATACCTGTCAACACGATTTCCGTAATTGTCTCCCCATGAATTTACTTCTCCCCGTTCGGTTGAGTATGGTATTGTATGAAGTTCTTCACCTGTCTTGCCTTTGAAAATTGTCAGATATTCAGGACCTTCCAATATGTATCCGCAAGTTTTCTGATTCATTTCTAAGTATCTCCAATCTTTGTCCGGATCATCTTTATCTAATGCGATTTTTTTTCCTTTCCCGTCTATGCTGCCGGGAGCGGTTTTACATACCATCTCTGCCAAGCCATCTCCATTGAAATCATAAACCATAAATTGGGTATAGTGTGAACCTGCACGAATATTCTTTCCAAGGTTTATGCGCCATAATTGTTTGCCATTCAGTTTATACGCATCTAGATATACCGGTCCTGTAATACCGGAAAAAGAATTATCGACTTGATTGGAAGGGCACCATTTAACTATGATTTCATATTCTCCGTCTCCGTCCAAATCTCCGGTACTGCAATCACCGGGAATATATGTATAGAGCTGTCCGTTGGGATATTCTTGAACGATGGGCGGACGTTTTGCCCGGTTGTAGGTAATACAAGGCGGAGTTATTCCGTCTGCCGGTCGGTTTAATTGTATGGTTAGAAATTCTTCGGCCCAAGGAGTTATTTCTTTTGAGTTCTGTTCTTCTTGTCCGTTGGTAACGGCTTTTACCGTATATCTGTCGTTTATTGTACCTGATGGGTCAATCAGGTTGGTAGCTTTATTAGCCGCAACAGATTGGAATAGCTTTCCGTTTTTGTATACGTTGAATGAAGCGTTCTTTTCTGTACCTAATATACGCCAGCTAAGGAATATGCTATTGTTTGTTTTGACTGCTACTACGCCTCTATCCAGGTATTCCATTTGTCTAAGTTGGGCATAGGCTGAGGAGATATTATTTAGTAGGCAGTAAACAGCCAACAAGAAATAAAATATCTTTTTCATTTTTATCTTGAATTAAAAAGGTTTTCTATTATGCTATTCTTTATTCGGTAATGAAAACAAAGGAACACATTTTCAATAATCGGATAATGAATCATAATACAAAAACATGGAAAATAATCCATAAGCATATTAAAAATGCTTTTTGGAGCAATTCTTGAATTAGAGTTAAGGGATTAGTACTCCTTTCGAAGAAAAAGAACCCGCCAAGCCTCTATTTTTGTACAAAAATAATAATAACTAAATATAATGTATATGCGAAAACAATTATTATGGGTAATGTTGTTCCTTGCCGGATCGACTTTTCTTTCTGCCCGGTCTATTCCCGATCGAAAAGAAACATTAAAAACCTTAGTTAAGGTAAATGACTATTTTATGAAGAAATATGCGGATTATACACGTCCTAGTTATGTTACCAAATTCCGTCCCAGTAATATATGGACGCGTGCCGTTTAGTATGAGGGACTAATGGCGCTTCATACGATTTATCCTCGTGCAGATTATTATGACTATGCATATAATTGGGCTGAATTTCATAAATGGGGATTGCGTGGCGGGAACACAACCCGTAATGCCGATGACCATTGTTGCGGGCAAGTATATATTGAGCTGTATAAAATTTGCCCGGAACCATATAAGATTAAAAACATTAGTACTACTATGGATATGTTGGTAAATACTCCACAGGTAGATGATTGGACTTGGATAGATGCAATACAAATGGGAATGCCCGTTTTTGCACAATTAGGGAAAGTGAAAGGTGAGCAGAAATATTATGATAAAATGTGGCAAATGTACAGTTGTTCCCGAAATGAAATAGGAGGTATTGGTTTATTCAATGCCAAAGAGGGCTTATGGTGGCGTGATGCCCGATTTGTCAAACCTTATAAGGAGCCTAATGGTAAAGATTGTTTCTGGAGTCGTGGTAATGGTTGGGTTTATGCAGCGTTAACCAGAGTATTAAATGAAATACCTGTCAATGAACCTCATCGCTCAGATTATATCGCTGATTTTTTAGCAATGAGCAAAGCGCTAAAAGCATGCCAACGTTCGGATGGCTTTTGGAATGTAAGTTTGCATGATGAGTCGAACTTTGGCGGAAAAGAAACATCTGGTACAACTTTATTTATATATGGTATGGCATGGGGAATACGGAACGGGCTTTTGGATAAAAAAGAGTATTTGCCTGTCGTGCTAAAAGCGTGGGATGCGGTCGTAAAGGAATCTGTGCATCCAAATGGCTTTTTGGGTTATGTACAAGGCAGTGGTAAAGAACCTAAAGATAGCCAACCTGTGACCTATACCGGTATTCCTGATTTTGAAGATTACGGGGTAGGTTGCTTTCTTCTTGCGGGAACGGAAGTATATAAGTTGGATTGATAATATATAAAGAAGGAAGCCCCGTTTGCTGAATGGCAGACGGGGCTTCCCATTTATTGAACGTTTCTACATTTGAGATAATAAATCTACTTTAATACTTTGTTTGTTTTTACATTCTATCTTTTCTTCTTTTTGTCGATAGATAATATTCTTAGATGCTTCCCCTTTAATATTGGTAATAACTTTCCCGGTAGGAACCATGAAGTTTACATCTTCAAATAGTATATTCCTGCTATCCAGAATATTTATTTGGTTATCTTCCGAACAGGTGATATCTACATCTCTTATAGTGAATCCATCTACATCATTAATTGCACCGATCAATCTTTTACTGTTTATTTGTCCGTTTTCTATCAAAACATTACTGCATGGCACTTCTGGAATGGCATTTATGTTTAATACCTGTTCGGCGGATTCAACAATAAAGTCACGGATATGGATGTTTTTGATAATTGGAGTTAACTTGTTTATAGGGCGGGGCGGGTAACGTTCGGCAAGTTTGCCTACATATTTGGCGCTTCCCAATAAGTCCCATTTAAACGCTTCACCCACATTGGTCATACGGACTCTTTCATATAATATATCAGTTACACCGCCACCACGACTGCGACGGGTTTTGAAACGAATACCTACTTGTGTTCCATCAAATACACAATCATGCAGATAAATATTCTTGATACCACCGGCTGTTTCACTTCCACATGTAATACCGCCATGCCCCTCTTTGGCCAGTGAATAGCGAATGACGACATTTTCTGTCGCTTTACCCACACGTAACCCGTCTTCTGCTCTACCGGCTTTTAAGGTGAAACAATCATCGCCGCAATTCAAAGTACAATATTCTATCAATACATTCTTGCAAGATTCTATATCGATTCCATCACCGCTTGGCACATCAATCGAATTTACTGTAATTCCCCGGATAATTACATTCTCACAGTAAATAGGGCAGACATTCCAAAAAGTACTGCGCTCCATACGGATACCTTCTATGAAAACGTTGGTACAATTAATGGGCGCAATTGTTTTGGGACGATAGAATGTACGTCCATTCATACCGTCTGTAATACGTTGTTCGATAGGCATATTGAATGTAATATCATTCTCTACTACAGTGCTTCCATTCGGGCGTTGTCTGATTTCAGCATTCATTGGCGGTCCATAGATAACTCCTTTTCCTGTGATAGCAATGTTATCTTCACCATCGGCATATATAAAAGAACCGGGGCCCATAACCTCAATTCCTTCGTGCCGGGTAAATACTGGTGGAAGATACTCTTCTGCCGTGCCGGGAAATTCCAATTCCGCTCCTTCTGCCAGATGGAGATTTACATTGCTTTTTAAAATGATGCGTCCTGATTTCCATTTCCCTTTAGGAATAATAACGGTACCGCCACCTTGTTTGCTGACTTCAGTAATGGCTTGATTAATTATCGTAGTAATTGGTTCTATTTCCGTAGCACCTTTATTTATAATGTTGACGGTTAGTTGTGGAAAAACAGGTCGCTTAAATTGTGGCATGTTGAAGGGAACCCCTTCTATAGGATCTATTTGTTCTGTCAATGAGGCTGCTCCAACTTTATCAATTGACAAGATACTTTTTGTAGTCGTTGCACTCCCGGATAAAGTTAGAAACGGAAAAAATAGAGCCATTAATTGTACTTTGTAATTTTTCATATGTCAATGCTAATTATGAATATAAATAATTGTTGTTGGTTATTGAATAATATGTTACTTCACTCTGACTTACAAAGAAAACGGTTTGTCCGGAGATACATATGTACTGGAGTACAAAGACATTACTTACAGTGCATTCTGTTATACTGTGAACGACAGCCGAACGGTAATCTATGAATTTGTACTGGATTACAGAAAACAAACATCTCAGGCGGCTTATCTTTGTACAACAAATCACAATAAAAGTATATCACATGAAAAACAAAATTCTGACTCTGTGCTTGGTATGTTTGTCTCTGTTTGGTAATGGGGTAAACGTATGGGCAGACCCGTCTTCGCGTACAGTATTATCTTTAACTCAGGAATGGGAGTGTCGGCCTATTTCAACAGTTAACAAAAAAGCGGCATTCGTTCCGGTAACCATTCCTCATACTTGGAATGCAGATCCGGTTAATGGAACTACGCTTTATGAGCGCCAGACAATGGTATATCAACGTCCGCTTGAAATAACCTCGGAAATGGAAGGCAAACGTCTCTTTCTTTATTTTGAAGGGGTTAATTCCGTTGCACAAGTTTTTTTGAATCGTCGAACTGTAGGGGAACATTTAGGGGGATATACGGCTTTTTGTTATGAGATTACGGATCAGGTAAAGGTTGGCAAGAACTTACTTGAAGTATGGGTGAGTAATGCTTATCGTACAGATGTTCTTCCTATTAGTGGCGATTTTAATGTGAACGGGGGAATTCATCGTCCTTGCCATCTGATTGTGACAGAGGAAAATTGTATTAATCCGGCCTTTTATGCATCTCCGGGAGTATTTATTCATCAAGAAAATATTTCGGATAGTCAGGCTGAGATACGGGTAGAGACCTTATTGTCTTTAAAAAACAAGAAATCTGGGCTGAAATTGAAGACTACTATAACCGATGCCAATGGAAAAGAGGTTATTAGTAAAGAAACGCAAATTGTAGATTCTGTGGTAAATCAGCCACTTAAAATAGATAGACCACAGCTTTGGGATGGTAAAAAGAATCCTTATTTATATAATGTAGTAGTAGAACTTTATGATGGTACTATTTTAAAAGATAAAGTAGTACAGCGTACAGGCTTTCGTTATTTTAAGGTGGATCCTGACAAAGGGTTTTTCTTGAATGGAAAATATTTGAATCTTTATGGGTTTTGTCGCCACGAGGATGTAGTGGGAAAGGGAAGCGCTTTGTTGCCGGAAGATTATCGGATGGATATGGAATTGATAAAAGAAGTTGGTGCTACGGCTATGCGTTTGGCTCATTATCCACATGCGGAACCTATGTATGATTTATCAGATGAGAATGGTATTGTACTATGGACGGAAATTCCGATGTGTGGTCCTGGCGGTCAGTCTTATACGGGATATGTTGCAACGGAAGGTTATAAAAATAATGCGCGTCAAACATTAAAAGAACTTGTTTATCAGAAGTTTAACCACCCTTCTATCTGTTTTTGGGGTATTTGCAATGAGATTTTGGTTAGTGACGGTAAGAAATTTGAGGAATACGATAATCCTATACCTTTTATAAAAGAGCTGAATGGTATGTATAAATCGCTCGACTCTTCCCGTCCAACGGCTTTAGCTACTTGTGTAGACCAGTCTTATTATTTGGGCGCATCCGATTTGATTGCCTGGAATAAATATTTTGGTTGGTATAAAGATGCAGCTCCATCAGTTTCTAAGTTTTTTGATGATTGTTATAAGTCGGCTAACGGTGTTCCTGTTGGAGTTTCGGAGTATGGTGCAGGAGCCAGTATCAATCAGCATCAGTGGCCTTTACTTATGGAAGACCGTGCCGATGGACGTTTTCATCCGGAGGAAGCGCAGGCTTATTGTCATGAAGGAAACTGGGAAGCATTTGTAAAGCGTCCTTTCTTGTGGTCTAAATTTATTTGGGTTTTTGCAGATTTTCCTTCATATATGCGCATGGAAGGGGAAGTGGAAGGATATAATGACAAAGGGTTGATTACACGTGACCGCAAGACCAAGAAAGACGCTTTCTATTTTTATAAAGCGAATTGGAATCCTGAACCAATGGTTTATATTACAAGCCGACGTTTTATAAAGCGTACTAATGCAGTGACAGACATTAAAGTCTACACGAATCTGCGGGAAGTTACTCTTTACTTGAATGATAAGAAAGTTGGGACAATGAAGCCGGATGAACTTAAACGTGCGGTTTGGAAAGATGTTCAATTGACAGAAGGAAGAAATACGGTTCGCGTTGAAGGTAAGAATGGAAATAAATTGGTAACAGATAATAGCGTTTGGTTTTACTTAGGTAAGTAAACTGATACCTGCTTCTCCTTTGGTTTACTTCCGGAATACCTCGTGTTTGTTTTTCAACCCTTTTAAGTTTAGTGTAAGATTCTCAGTGAGTTGGGTTACAAATGCGAGGTTTTTTTTCTTCACTCTGAATTAGAGTGCAGGTAAATGTACGGTAGTGAATATTTCGTTTTTAGGTATTTTTTATTTTTGCGACAAGAAAAAGATTATATAACTAAATAAATGAATTATGAAAAACATGTGTTTATGGACGGCTATTGCTTTAATGACTTTGGCTGCATGTAGTGAAGACAAGGAGGCATCAATGGAGCCTGGAGCTGCAGAGAATTTTCCTGCAGAAATTCATGGAACGATTAATGGTTACTCTGCAGTTTCTAATTCTCGAGGAATAAACGGAAGTTGGGCAGATGGCGAAGCTATTGGTATAACCACGGCTGCAGGATTGTCAAATGTATCGTATGTAGTAACCGAGGATCGTAATGTGAAATATGCTTATAGTACGGAAGCCGAGTGTTTTCAAGTTGTAAATCCGGAAGGGGCGGATCATACTATTTATTTTAAAGGATTGTACGATATGAAGCTTTATGCTTACGCTCCTTATGTAGGTGAGCGGGGAATAGTTCCCGAAACGATTGAAGCAGCTACTACTAGCGATCTTCAAGTCATAGATCGTCAGACAAATATCGATTTTCTGTATGCCGAGGGTGCAGGCTCACAAAAGAACCCGAAAGTGGATTTTATTTTTCATCATAGGATGAGTAATATCCTTTTGAACTTTAAACCAAAAACAGGTGTGCAATTATCTGATCTTAGTTATAAATTGAAAGGTTTGAAATTGGATGGAACGTATACGCCTTCCACCGGAGTAGCTGCTTTGAAAAACTCTGCTATTCCGCAGGATATCGAGATGCGTATTACTGCCGCTGAAGATATGAAATCTTCATTGATTCTATATCCGCAAGCTTTCTCTGTTTCTACTATTCTGGAGGTGATTATGGGAAATAAATCTTATGCGGTATCTCCTTCCACAGATGTAGTGTTGGAAGCCGGACAACAATATGTTTTCGATGTGCTGATCGGTGAACAGGAGATGACTATCAATTTGGCTTCTATTGTAGATTGGGAAGTTGACGGCGAGAAATTTGCTGTTGCTAAAAAAGAGTAGTCTTTTCTGCCGGATATTGTGAAAACAGTAATCATAAAATAAACAGAATAATATTATGAAAAAGACAGCTAAATGTTTTTTATGTCTGATGAGTATTGCAGTGTTTTCTGCCTGCACTAACGAAAATGAGAGTTTGGTTACAGATGATGGAACAGGGATTCCTATGAAATTGCTTGCCCAGATGTTACCGATACAGACCCGTGCTACGGTAGACAATGTATGGAATGGCAACGAACAGATGTCTGTGTCCGATGGTAATAAAGCTGTAACTTACCGGATTACGGATGCTAATGGTAGTATGCAAGTGGTAGATGCTGATAATCCGCTTTTATGGGCTTCGGCATTGGAAGCCCAAGAGGTAAAAGCGTGGTATCCTGCCACTGCGAATAATGTAGAACCTACAACGTGGAGTGTGAAGCAAGACCAAAGCACGATGAGTGCCTTTCAGGCTTCGGATATGTTGTATGTGTCTACTGAAGTAGCTCTTCAGGGAAATAAAACCTTACCTTTAGAACATGTTACTGCTAAAGTGATTGTAAATTTAAAAGGGGACGGTTCCAACGAAGAGGCACTGGAGAATGCAATTGTTACCATTGAGAATACTCTTTTAAATGCAACCGTATCGGATGGTTCGCTGACTGCTGTGCAGGAAACGCCTCAAACAATGATTCCATATACTATTATGCCTCCGATTAGCGATAACTTGCTTTCTTATCAGATGTTGATGGTACCTCAATCTATAGAAGGTAAAACCTTTATCAAGATTCAGACAGCCAGTGATACATATGTTTATCAGCCCAAGGTAGGTGATGCTACTTTCCAAGGTGGATATAAATATATATATAATATTACGGTGGGTAAGCCAGGTATTGCGGTGGAAGTAATAAAATCAAACAACCAGTGGGGTAATGACGGAGAAGAAAAAGTAAATCTTGAGTCCATACCTGCCATATGAAATAAAAAACGCCAAATAAAAATATTGATTAAAGAATAAAATCATGAAACAATATAATTTTTTATCTACACTGCTTGGCCTTACTTTATTATGGGCAGGAACAGGTTGCAGTCAGGAAGAAGAAATGTCAATGATATCTGCTGTACACTCGGATTTTGTAATAACAGTGGCACAGGAAGGTATGTCGGGAGTGTATTCTCGTGCTGTGACAGACGAAACTTATACTACTATG
>ERZ791659.1750-NODE-1750-length-10704-cov-2.82477_pt1 | contig 10704 bp, 8 predicted proteins | sample MGYA00510053_ERZ791659 | MGnify/ENA primary metagenome ERZ791659 (study PRJEB30046, sample SAMN00715192) | human gut metagenome | study: EMG produced TPA metagenomics assembly of the A metagenome-wide association study of gut microbiota in type 2... | reverse complement strand
AACAGCATATCGGCCATGTCCCGGCTGAATCCCTGACGAACTACCACACGCATAACCACATAATTCTCCAGTTTAGAAGGCAGTGTATATGCCGGAACCATCCAGCCGTGCTGAGCCAGTTTATCCTGCAAATCATAAAGAGTCCATTTGGCGTTCTTTGCATATTCCGGTTTCATGTACCAGATAAACAACGGGTTCACTACATCTTCAGAGTAGTTGACAAACGGAGCCATCTTAGCGATCTGGCTGTGGATATATTTAGCTATTTGCAGAGAGTTATACTGTACTTCCTTGTAACCCTGGAATCCTAAACGGATGAATTGATAATACTGTCCCAGAATCTGAGCAGCCGGACGTGAGAAGTTCAAACCTACCTGAGTAATGTTAGCTCCTAAATAGTTTACGCTGAAAGCCATTTCTTCGGGCAGATATTCTTTACCTTTCCAGACAACCCAACCTAAACCCGGATATACAAGACCGAACTTATGACCGGATACACTGATAGAGAGTACCCATTTCAGGCGGAAGTCCCACTTGGTTTCCGGATACAGGAACGGAAGGATAAAACCACCGCTGGCAGCGTCTACGTGGATAGGAATGTCATAACCGGTCTTGGCGTTATAAGCATCGAGGGCTTTGTCAAGCGCTTCAACGTCGTCATTCAGGCCTGTCCATGTAACACCCTGGATAGGAACTACACAAATTGTATTTTCATCACACATCTTCAAGGCTTCTTCCGGATCGAGTGTGGTCTTGTCCAATGTCAGAGGAACCTGACGCATCTCAATTTGCCATAACTGCGCAAATTTCTCCCAAACTACCTGGAAGCCGGTTGAAATCACAAAGTTTGGTTTGTCAAACGGTTTGCCCTGTGCCTGACGTTTTTTACGCCAACGCAGCCAAGCTGCAACACCACCCAACATACAGGCTTCTGAAGAACCGATAGCCAGCGCACCTGTCTTCCAGGTATCTTTCTCCGGAGAATTCCACAAGTTGGCTACAATGTTGATACATTTACCATTCATTACGGCAATACGCGGGTATTCTGTCTCGTCAATATAGTTGATATTGATAGCTTCATTCATCAGCTTCGTTGCATAGTCATCCATATAAGTAGTCACGAATGTAGCAAGATTCAGACGGGGCTGAGTTTGAGCAAAAGTTTCGTCCTTCACCATCTGGTAGGCGATTTCCGGAGTCGTAGGTCCATCAGGTATTTTCTCCACCGGAGAGGGTTGCAACATTTTGTTTGAACCAAATACATCGGTTTTAGCATCACCTTTTCTGAAATTTAAATCTTCCATAATTACTCTTATTTTTAATTAGGTTTAGGCGATGGGGATTTTCCCCGTCGAATTTCCCACAACAACATCGAAAGGATATGAAAGTTCTTCGGTTTTACATTATTTGGCGTTTATTAAAAAGGGAGGGAGACGGAAAAGTTAATAAGTTATCTTCAATCCTGCAGGAAGATATCCCAACACACTTTCTGCTGCTTAGATGCCGAACATTCTAACGAATCGTTTGTTCTTCACACACCTAAACTTTATAATACCTATACAACTATGCGTATTCAAACTGGCCAAGGGACTATACCCCTTATCACCCTTATCGGCATCTGGTCTATCTCGGCCCTGAATGCCCTACCCGGTCTGGCGGTTTCTCCTATTTTGGGGAAGCTATCCGTCATCTTTCCACACTCCACCGAACTGGACATACAGATGCTTTCGTCTCTGCCCTCACTACTGATTATCCCATTTATCGCTCTGGCGGGCAAACTGACCGAACGGGTCAATTTCATACATCTATTACAAGCCGGGCTTGCCATCTTTGCCTTAAGCGGAATACTTTATCTACTTTCGGGACAAATGTGGCAACTGATTGCTGTAAGTGCTTTACTGGGAGTAGGATCGGGGCTGATCGTTCCGTTGTCCACCGGCCTGATCTCAAAATACTTCACCGGTTCATATCGTGTGAAACAGTTCGGATTAAGTTCCGCCATTACGAATATAACCCTTGTGATAGCTACGGTGGTCACCGGATATCTGGCTGAAGTCAACTGGCATCTGCCATTTGTGGTCTACCTGTTGCCGATTGTCTCACTTATCCTGTCAGTATATCTGCAACGCAGCATGGCAAGCGAAGGAAGCACCTCACTTACCAATGATAAAGATACGGCAAGCCAAGAGGAGGATGTAGATACGGGAAACAGTAAATACGGCATTCATATCCGCCATCTTGCAGGAATCATGTCTGTTTACGGGCTTGCCACTTTCCTGGTACTGGTAGTCAGTTTCAACCTGCCGTTCCTGATGGAAGAATATCATTTCACCAGCGGTAACTCCGGCATTATGATCTCACTCTTTTTTCTGGCCATCATGGCTCCCGGCTTCTTTTTAAGTCGCATCGTTGGTACACTGAAGGAGAAAACTAAATTCTACAGCTTCCTCAGTATCGGCATCGGGCTGGCACTGATCTGGATCTCACCCAAAGAATGGATGATAGCTCCGGGATGTATCTTGGTAGGATTGGGATACGGAGTCATTCAACCTGTTGTCTACAATCAGACAACCCACACGGCAATCCCCCGCAAAGTGACATTGGCATTGGCATTTGTGATGGCGATGAATTACCTCGCCATCCTGTTGTGCCCTTTCATTATCGATTTCTTCCAGTCGACCGTGTTTCATATCAAATCCCAACAGTTTGCTTTTGTATTCAATTTATGTATCAGCATTGTGATGCTCGTCATTTCTTATACCAAACGAAATTCGTTCCTGTTTAATGATAATCTGAAATAGAAAATGTAATTTTGCAGCAACAACAGAAGAGGGTGTTACTAAAGTCTGTGATGAGCTTTTGCAACACCCTCCGTAAAAACGGATTATTATGAAACTTTCTGCTCTCTACCAGATATTCCTGGATTGTGCCGTAGTGACCACCGACAGCCGTAACTGCCCTGAAGGTTCACTGTTTATTGCCTTGAAAGGCGAATCGTTCAACGGAAATGCTTTTGCCGCCCAGGCTTTGAAGGACGGTTGTGCCTATGCTGTGGTGGATGAAGCGGAATATGCTCCGGAAGATAATAAACACATCATACTTGTGGACAACTGTCTGCAAACCCTGCAACAACTTGCCAATTACCATCGCCGGCAGTTGGGTACGAAGGTGATCGGTATACCCGGAACCAACGGTAAGACGACGACTAAAGAATTGATTTCTGCTGTTCTGGCGAAAGCCCACAATGTGCTTTACACGGAAGGTAACCTGAACAACCACATTGGTGTACCGATGACCTTGCTTCGCCTAAAGGCGGAACACGACCTGGCAGTGATCGAGATGGGGGCTAACCATCCGGGAGAGATTAAGTTTCTGGTACATATTGCTGAACCGGATTATGGAATCATCACCAACGTGGGTAAGGCCCATTTAGAGGGTTTCGGTTCATTCGAAGGAGTGATTCGGACAAAAGGGGAATTATATGACTACCTCCGTGAGAAGGATGATTCTACCGTATTCATCCACCATGATAATGTTTATCTGATGGACATCGCACAGGGGCTGAACCTGATTCCTTACGGAAGTGAAAATTCGCTGTACGTCAACGGCCACGTAACCGGTAATTCTCCTTACCTGACTTTCGAATGGAAAGCAGGCAAAGATGGAAATTTACATCAGGTACAAACTCAACTTATCGGTGAATATAACTTTCCGAATGCATTGGCTGCCGTCACGATCGGACGATTCTTTGGAGTAGAATCCTCAAAGATAGATGAAGCTTTGGCCGGATATACTCCCCGCAACAACCGTTCGCAACTAAAAAAGACCGCGGATAATACACTGATTATAGATGCTTACAATGCCAATCCGACCAGTATGATGGCCGCTCTGCAGAACTTCCGTAACATGACTGTGGAACGGAAAATGCTGATATTAGGTGATATGCGCGAGTTAGGAGCAGAAAGCGCAGCCGAACACCATAAAATTGTAGAATACCTGCAAGAGTGTTCGTTTGAAAAAGTCCTGCTGGTAGGAGAATTATTTGCATCAACCAATCCTCCCTATCCTACATATGCTAACGCACAGGAATTAATAAAGGACTTGCAAACGGAAAAACCCCAAGGCTACACCATCCTGATTAAAGGCTCAAATGGCATTAAGCTAAGTACGGTCGTAGAGTTCCTATAATAAGTTACTTTGGGGCTACCATCCGTGGACGAACTACAAAATACCCTATCAGACTGGCCAATACCGCTCCTGTGGTATTGGCGGGGAAGAGCAACCTTCGTGGGCGGGGGCGGCAAAGTCCAACCAATCTCCTCCGCGATAAGTAGTGCAATATTCCTGTAGCAATTCTACACATCCACTGAATAATACAGGACAAACGAAAGCTCCTACCCATGCATGCCATATCGGGGTATGATCTCTACGGTGTGCCCGCAAAAACTCCAGCCACAACATACCGGACATGCCGAAGTACATACAAATATGAACAATCTTATCGATATTAGGAATTTTACTGATCTCCGTTGAAGGAGGTTTAAAGAACGATAAATAGATGACCGCAAGAATAATAAAGAGCGATACGGGATATTTCTTAATATAAGATAGCATACCTAAATAAATTACAGATGAGTCGCAAATATAAGGAACATTTTCTATATTTGCACGTTTAAAACAATAAAATCTATCGAATTGTAAGATAACATACGCTTTCTATGACAAAAAAAGACAGAGGTAATTTTGGTAGTAAATTAGGTGTGATACTGGCTTCTGCAGGTTCAGCTGTCGGGCTGGGTAATATATGGAGATTCCCTTATGAAACAGGTAATCATGGAGGAGCAGCTTTTATCCTTATTTACCTGGGATGTATCCTTCTACTGGGGTTACCTATTATGATAGCCGAATTCTTAATCGGACGACACTCACAAGCCAACACCGCCCGTGCCTACCAGATACTGGCTCCGGGCACTCAATGGCGTTGGGTAGGGCGAATGGGAGTTTTGGCAGGATTCCTTATTCTTGGCTATTACTCCGTAGTAGCAGGATGGACATTAGAGTATATATTTGAGGCTGTCAGCAATAGTTTTGCAGGTAAAACTCCGGCAGAGTTCATCTCTTCTTTCCAAAACTTCTCCAGCAATCCCTGGCGTCCGGCCTTGTGGCTCACTCTGTTTTTACTCGCTACCCACTTCATCATTGTAAAAGGAGTGGAGAAGGGTATCGAAAAGTCATCCAAAATTATGATGCCGACCCTTTTCATCATTATTCTTGTATTGGTGGGATGTTCCGTCACTTTACCCGGAGCAAGCAGAGGCATCGAATTTCTACTGAAACCGGATTTCAGCAAAGTGGACGGTAACGTGTTTCTGGGAGCTATGGGACAGGCATTCTTTTCGCTTAGTCTGGGCATGGGATGTCTATGTACCTATGCTTCTTATTTCAGCAAAGACACCAACCTAACCCGGACTGCTTTCAGTGTAGGCATTATCGATACATTTGTAGCTGTACTGGCGGGATTTATCATCTTCCCTGCGGCTTTCTCGGTAGGCATCCAGCCGGATGCAGGTCCAAGCTTGATCTTCATCACCCTGCCCAATGTATTCCAACAGGCTTTCAGCGGAATACCTGTCCTGGCATACATCTTTTCGGTGATGTTTTACGTATTGTTGGCATTGGCGGCCCTTACTTCTACCATCTCGTTGCATGAAGTAGTAACGGCCTACTTACACGAAGAATTCAACTTTACCCGGGGAAAAGCGGCCCGGTTAGTGACTGCCGGTTGTATTCTGCTGGGGATACTCTGTTCACTCTCTTTGGGAGTTACCAAAGATTTCACCATATTCGGATTAGGCATGTTTGACTTATTTGACTTCGTGACCGCCAAACTGATGTTGCCGTTAGGAGGATTGCTTATCTCCATCTTTACCGGATGGTATCTGGACAAGAAGCTTGTCTGGTCGGAAATAACCAATAATGGTACACTGAAAGTACCTATCTATAAACTGATTATCTTTATTCTGAAATATGTAGCCCCGATTGCCATTTCAGTAATCTTCATCAATGAACTGGGGCTGCTGAAATAAAAATGTGGAAAGACTTCTTTTACTTTACACGTACAGAACGGCAAGGTATCCTGATACTTGCCGTTTTGTGTATACTGATATTCATTGGCGGATGGTTGATACCCGACAAAGAGAATACCGCCACGAACGATACTGAGAAATTCAAGATTCATGGCCTCCATACAAGAGAAAAAAGAAAGAGGATATACACACAACAGCCACTTCCGGCACCGACGGGAAATAGTTCTGGCACCTTTCGATCCTAACACAATAGATTCTACAGGATTTCTCAACTTAGGGATTCCTGCATGGATGGCAAAGAATATACTCAGATACAGAAATAAAGGAGGAAAATTCCGCCGGGTAGAAGACTTCCGGAAAGTATATGGATTGACACAAGAACAATACGCCACTCTCCAGCCTTATATCCGTATAGCTCCGATCATAGAACAAAAAGATACATTTCACCTCTACATCCGGAAAGCGGAGAAGGATACACTGAAAGACTTTAAATACGAAGCCGGAACAGTAGTCGAACTGAACCAGGCAGATACTACAGAATTGAAAAAGATTCCCGGCATCGGTAGTGGGATTGCGCGTATGATAACAGGATATCGCAAACGATTGGGTGGATTCTACGATATAGCCCAGTTGGAAGAGATACATCTCGATGTGGATAAACTCCGTCCCTGGCTCTGTGTGACAGCCGGAACGACTCAACGAATAAACCTCAACAAAGCCGGCATTGAACGACTCAGAGCTCATCCCTATATCAACTTTTATCAAGCCAAAGTAATCGTAGAATACAGAAAGAAAAAAAGAACATTGAAGAGCCTGAAACAATTATCCCTTTACGAAGAATTCACGACTCAAGATCTGGAACGGATCAGTCATTACGTCTGTTTTGAATAATCAGATGATCTTTCCATCCACCATATGAATCGTACGGTCGGTGATTTTTGCTAATGTTTCGTCATGTGTCACAATCACAAAGGTTTGTCCAAACCGGTTTCTCAGGTCAAAAAAGAGTTGATGCAGTTCTTCCTTGTTATGGGTGTCCAGACTTCCCGAAGGTTCATCGGCCAGAATAACCGCCGGCTGATTGATCAATGCACGAGCTACAGCCACCCGTTGTTTTTCTCCGCCCGAAAGTTCATTAGGCTTATGTGATGCACGCTCCGTCAATCCCATAAAATCAAGTATCTCCATGGCATGTATAGAAGCTTCTTTGGTAGACACACCCGCAATAAATGCAGGGATCATCACATTTTCCAATGCCGTGAACTCAGGCAGTAATTGATGGAACTGGAACACAAAGCCAATGTGTGTGTTCCGGAAAGCAGAAAGTTCCTTCTCCTTCATCTTGCTTACGTTCGTACCATCAACATTTATCGTACCTGTATCCGGACTATCCAAAGTCCCCATAATCTGAAGCAGTGTGGTCTTTCCGGCTCCACTGGGACCTACAATACTTACTATCTCTCCTTTGGCTATCTCCAGATCTATCCCTTTCAACACCTGCAACGAACCGAAACTCTTGGTTATACCTTCTAAATGAATCATAATCTTACAATCTTTTTATAACGTACTCTGCCAGATAACAGCCAAACACAGCCGGCATATAACTCACTGTTCCACAAGTCGATTTCTTATTTCTCTCGTCCTCCGTCAGCAACACTGCTTTCGGATCGGCTTGTTCCGTACTAAAGACGACGGGCAACTTACGTTTCACTCCCATCTTTTGCAGACGTTTGCGGACAGCTTTGCTAAGACCGCAATGATACGTATCCCAAAGATCGGCAAAACGCACCTGAGTGATATCACTTTTCGCTCCGGCACCCATACTCGATACTATCTTTATACGGCGCTGAAGAGCGTGATAAATCAAGTAACACTTCGGACTGATGGTATCAATGGCATCAACTATAAAATCGTATTTTGAGGCATCCAGCAACTCCGGTATATTTTCGTCTTTCAGATAAACAGGCAATACGTTCAACTCTATCTCCGGATTAATATCCCTGAATCTTACTTCCAGCACCTTTGCTTTCTCCATACCCAAGGTGGCATGCGTAGCCGGTAACTGGCGGTTGATATTAGTAGGTTGCACAGTATCGGCATCCACTATCGTCATTCGGCCTACACCTGCACGGCAAATCATTTCGGCCGCATAAGCGCCTACTCCACCTAACCCAACAACCAACACATGTGATTTTCTTAAACGTTCCGTTTTCTCTTCTCCTAAAAGAAGTTTAGTTCTCTGCTGCCAGTTTTCCATCAATTCTTTTTTAACCATTTATAGAACCATTTACCTACCTTATCGTAATGCTGAGATTCGTTGTACCCCCGTGGATCAGAAAAAGAAACTATCTCCTGAGGCTCGCCAAACTGATCGGGATACAGGATGATCAAGCTGTTGTTAGAAAAATATTTGCTAAGCTGGTTGGGTAACCGCTCAAACGCAGGATCATACGAAATAGATCCGCGCCGCACACTGATAATCACTAACAAATGATCAAAATTCACTTGCCCGGTCAGCAAAAGCAGGTCGTCCCATTCATCCAGTCTGGAAAATTCGGTGGGAGTACTTCCATACTTCTTCTTCACTAACTGCTGTAACCGCATCAGGGTCTGCTCATTGGCAAAGAAATGTACCCGACAACCCAACAGACTTCCCATACGGCAGAAATGTTCCACCCATTTAGAGAACCCGGTCTCGTATTCAGCTTTTGGGGGTACGGCAATAATGATCCGCCGAAGTGTATTGACCGGCATAAGGAACTTGGCAATAATCACTTCCCGGTGAGTACCTTTCAGCAAACTCTCAGCCAGATTACCAAAGAATGAATCGACAATATTTGCCTTACGGTGCAGACCGATTACTACGTCCGTCGCATCATACTCTTTAATGGTATGGATAATGCCTGAAGCAATATTAAGGTCGTAACGACTCACCATATTAACCGAAACATCGGCAGCGGCAGCAATCATTGCTGCTTTTTCCAGATTCCGTTTACCCTGTAACTCCTTATTTTCCGAGTTGTTATTATCATTAATTACGTTGAGTGCAATCAGTTCTTTCTTCTGTTTGGTATCTCTGATAACCAATGCGAGGTTAATCAGATCTTCAATAGTATCCGGATTCGCTACCGGAATCAGGATTTGTTCCTGTTCTATTTTCTCCTTGTTATCTTCGAACTGCATCTCTTCATGCAAAGCGAAACGTCGTGCAGAGCGTTCGGTCACAAGTGAACTGATTACGCATGTAAAGAGAATCATCACCACCGTACCGTTCAGCACATCGTCATTCAGCAAACGTTCCCCATTCTCCATTATAATGCCATGCCCTATCAGTACTGCTGCCAGAGTAGCAGCCGCCTGCGCATTGCTCAAACCGAACATCATGCTCCGCTCATTGGGCTGCATACGATAAATCTTCTGTGTAATCCAGGCAGCGAGCCATTTACTCAAAGTAGCGAATACGGTCATCACTACCGCAACCTTTAAAGCTTCGCCTCCGGCAAACAAAGTGCGGACATCGATAATCATCCCCACACCAATAAGAAAATAGGGAATAAACAAAGCGTTTCCGACAAATTCCAAACGATTCATCAAAGGAGAGACATGCGGAATGAGACGATTCAGTACCAACCCTGCAAGGAAAGCCCCCAAAATGCCCTCCATGCCAACAAACTCCATCAAGCCGCTACCCAAAAACACCATTGCAAGTACAAAAACAAATTGCATCACGCTATCATCGTACTTACGGAAAAACCAACGGCCGATACGCGGAAAAAAGAATACGATCAAAAAACTCAGGAATGCAACCTTTGCCACCAGCAGAATCCAGAACATGCCGTCGACAGTCCCTTTATACATACCTCCAATGACAGCCAGAATAATCAAAGCCAATGTAACGGTTACGGCTGTCCCTCCAATCGTTATATTTACACTTCTTAGCTTAGATAGCCCATAACGACTGATAATGGGATAGGCAATCAATGTATGGGAAGCATACATGCTGGCCAAGAGCACAGCTGTGGTAAATCCATACCCCAACAACTCCATACTGCTCCATACGCCCAATGCCATCGGAATAATAAATGTAAACCACCCGAAGACCAACCCTTTGGTCCGGTTCTTCTTAAAATCTTCCATGTCCATCTCCAGCCCGGCCAGAAACATGATATAGTAGAGTCCCACTTTCCCAAACAGCTCAAAACTACTATCCCGTTCGAGAACATTGAAACCATATTCACCAATAACTACCCCGGCCAGAATCATACCAATGATATGGGGGATATGCAAGCGTCCCAGTATCATCGGCGCAAATAGAATAATGATCAGAACCAAGAAAAACACCCATGTAGGGTCTGTTATCGGAAGTTGTAAACTGAGATCAAACCAGTGCATATATCGGGATTTTTGTATTTAACTGCAAAATAACAAAAAAGTTATCACACCGCCAATTCATTAGGAAAGAGATTTTCAATGAGAAATCTTCTCCCTAAAATGCTTATTATATTGCAAAATGTTATAATTTTGCAGCCAAATCCTTACGATTGATTTAAATTGTAGAGGATGAGTATTCACATAAAACAAAAGAAAAAGATGAAAGTAGCTATTGTTGGCGTAAGCG
>ERZ791659.1749-NODE-1749-length-10704-cov-3.04733_pt1 | contig 10704 bp, 6 predicted proteins | sample MGYA00510053_ERZ791659 | MGnify/ENA primary metagenome ERZ791659 (study PRJEB30046, sample SAMN00715192) | human gut metagenome | study: EMG produced TPA metagenomics assembly of the A metagenome-wide association study of gut microbiota in type 2... | reverse complement strand
GATTAGCCGGAATGAAATCAGCGCTTATTATCTGACAGAGATACAGGCTCCCAACGGACGGAAACTAACTATTAAATATAAGGATGATATTAATCAAGAATATCATAAAAAGCCGGAGATGCTGAGCACTTTATACGAGAAGCCAATTTCCGAGATAAAAAGAACAGCTCTGCAATATTCACTGTCGGGCATGTCGAAGAGCCAATCTTATCGAAGTGCGCCACTCTATTTTGATGAAAACCCGGCTTTTGAACCAGAACTTCCCAGAAGTTACGCACTCACCAAAGTGGCTTTGATTGACCGTATATCAACAACAGATTGCGAAATAAGCTTCACTTATTCTGCCCGTGAAAAGTACACGGACTACGGGAGGGGAAGTTCGGTTCAGGAAAGTTTCCCATATACCTGCGGAGTCAAATTGGACGAAGTGAATCTCTCATGCCGATCTTATTCGGAGAAAGCTCAATTATCTTATACCTATGAGTTTGGCAACCGGATGTTTCTCCGCAGCGTGAAAAACAATGAAGGGAGATATGACTTTCAATATAAAGTTGCCGGCATTGCCTCTCCGCCGTCTCCGCTGACTTACAATATTGACCATTGGGGATTCTGGAGAGGATTGCAAAACAACTCGGGCATCATCCCTCGCATGAAACCGGGCACACTTTTCGATCAGGATTACATCATTACCAGCAACGATCGGGATGCCACAGGAGAATGTTATGATTACACTCTCTTACAACAGATGACGTATCCTACCGGAGGCTATACCCATTTCGAATATGAACCGCATCGGTATTCCATTGTCCCCCGACCGTCATTTAACAGTAATTACTACGTCAAATCGGAGTATCCGGATGGGGTGCAAGACGCACCTGCAGGTGGAGCACGTGTGAAATCCGTTACCCATTACGAGCAAAACAAAGCTGTGAAAAAGGTCATTTATACATACGGCTACACTACGTATATGGGTGAGCTTACATACATGCCCTATTATAGATATCTTGCCCATTTCATTAATAAGAATGGAGAGAATGTAATTAGCTACATCAGTTTAGACAGTGAAGGTATTACCGATGTTCCTTATCCATCGGTACATATTCGCTATCCGGAGGTAACGGAACACTATGTGGATCCCGCAGCGAAAGATTTGTCTGCCAGGCATCCTTATAAAACTACGGAATTTGTACACAATCTGGCAAGTACCTACAATTATAAGGACGATTTTTCATACGCCACTGCTCCGAATATTTTCGGTCTCGATCCTGATGATACATTCAAATACGAAGACATAAAGTTTTATAATCGCAATCTGTTAGCGCATCCTACTGTTGATGTCTCCCTGAAATACGGCAAAGTTCAGAAAGAGAGTTTTTATAATGACGAAAAGAAACTGGTGGCACGGACAGAGTATGAATACAACTATCTGAATAGAGATAAAGGTGCGCTCCGAATCTATACACCGGCGCCTCATTTCGGCCTGAAAACAGGGTTGTATAGCCACATCATCAACGAGCCCTTTTACGAGTATGCATTACTGAAAAAGACGACTTCACGCTATATGCCGGATAATGACATGAAAGCCCTGCAAGTACCAGAGTGGTATGAATATGACAAAGACGGATATTTATCCCGCCACTCCGTTTTAAAAAGTGACGGAGACTCGCTTGTAGATAGCTATACCCGCATTCATCGAAATGCCGGCTATGGCATACAAGTACTTCCTTCCGAATATTCCCACCGCATGACCGGTTCGGACAAGAATATCTTGCTGAAGCGAGACACCGTCAGTTACAGTGTCTGTCAGTCTGCCAACGCTTCGGATAGGTGGTACGTGCCACAAGTTGTCACCTCTTTTGACGGAAGCGGAAAGGTTCAAAACATGAAAGAATATCTTCACCGTGACGTTTATGGCAATCCGACAGAGATAGTGACCAATCATTCGGAGCATATCATTTATCTGTGGGGATACTACGGGAAACATCCGGTGGCACAGATAAAAGATGCGACTTATAGCGAAGTGGGGAGTGCGTTGGGCAAGAGTCCCGTAAGTTTGTCGCAGGCATATTCTTACGATTCATCATTAGCCGGTCTGCAAGCGCGTCTGCCCAAAGCACAGGTGACTTCTTATACCTATCATCCGTATGCGGGGATAAGCAGTGAAACCGCTCCGGACGGAAAAACCACTTATTACGATTATGACGCAAAGGGACGGCTTATAAAATCTTATCGTACCGGTGAAAACGGCAAGCAAGAGATTCTTCAACTGAACAATTACCATATTATTAATGAATAAATATCTATCCGAAACATGAAAACAACATTTTCAAGATTGATACTGGCATTTGCCTTTCTGTTGGCGGCAAGCGCAACTTCGGCAGAAGAAACAGACCTCAAAGAACTGCGTTATATCTACGAAAACCATATAGAAACCAATGATGCTTCAACAGAATACCTTTTCCACCTGGAGTTTCCGATGGTAGTGACGGTCAATCATGCCGGAACTTTGGCAGATAGCACTTCTCTTTGTTTATGGAAGAGGGCGGAAGAAGGGACAGCTTATGCTTTGATAACGGAAGCTCATGATTATAGTCGTGCTAAACGCACCGCCAGTTTATGGGCCAGTACCGATGCCGCAGGCAAAGTAAGAGGGGATACATTGAATCTGACAGATGCACAAGCATTCATTTGTATGTCATTACCGGCGGGATACTACAAACTGACCGGAGCAAGAAAAGGAGAAAAGCTCCATTCAGACTGTCTGCCGGAACTGAAAACAAATTTTTATGCGCAAGCGGCGTCAGCTTCACAGAATGCTCCGATAGTGATTCCGTTATATCAGTCGGTGATTTCCAATTGGAATGCAGCATATCGGGGAAAACGAACATTATACTATCAACTTTCCGTGGAATGTAATATGACCATTGACATAGAAGCATATGAAACCGGAAGCAGCACACTGATTTTGAAGGATGCCAAAGGAGTGACGATAGCGCAAAGTGTAGAAAGCAAAATAGTGCAACAGGCTTTGACTCCCGGCAAATATATGGTAAGCGTTCCTGTGGAAGACGGATACTGCAAGGCGAACATAAGAATCACCACAACGGATAAGGCCGGCAATACGATAGATAATCCTATTCCTATAGACAAAAACGGATCTATCTATATCAGTACCGATATATCTCAACTGGCTGATACATATGGCGAAAAGGAAAAAGACATTTTCTATTCTTTCAATTTGGAAATGAGCTCATGGTGTCATTTCTATGTTTATTATTCATCTCGACCCGAGAAAAGTCGGGTTTTCATGACCTTGCTTAATGAAAGAAAAGAGGTGATAATGAAGGCTCCCTTCCGTATGTATAGTACCGAACTGTACTGCGACCTCGAACCGGGTATATATTATCTGTTTTGCGAAGGGGGAGAAGGGCTTGATGGAGCTTTAGTCTTAAATGGGTTCATCCATCCGGAGCCCGATCCGGAACCTGAACCAACTCCAGAACCTGAACCAAAACCTGAACCTGAAATTCCCGAACAGCCGGAAAACTATACTCCTTCCGGCACCCGAAACTACATTCAAACCATTGTGCCTACTGTCGACAGTGACTCCGTAGCCAATTTCTCCTACTTGAGCAAAGCCCGGCATCAGATTCGATATTACGACCATTTGGGAAGACCTGTTCAGGAGATTGAATATAAAGCCTCGCCTGTGAGAAAGGATTTGATAACGTATCGCGAATATGACGAATTGGGGCGTGACAGTCGCCAATGGCTACCTACCGAGCGTGCCGGGAACACATCGGGAGTATGGATGCAACCGGAAGACTTCATCTCGAATGCCGGCAAACTATATGGTGATAACTATGCCTGTAACTCTACCGTTTATGACGGTTCGTCATTAAACCTCATAAAGGAAGAATTCGGACCCGGAGAAGAATGGCAAACTGCCGGACACGGCATCAAGCACGATTACCGTGTCAACACATCCGACGACCATTGCCTTTGGTTGAGCAGCGGGGGAGTAAGGGAGCTTCCCCGGCTCCTGCAACACGGCACATATCCCGCCTATGAACTAAAAGTGGAGTCGGCGGAAGACGAAGACGGACATACGTCCTACAGCTTTACCGACAAGCAAGGACATCTCATCCTAAACCGAAACATCGCAGATAATGATACACTGGACACCTACCATGTGTATGATGACTACGGCAACCTTTGCTTCGTCCTGCCACCTGCTGCTACCGACAATCTCTCGTTGCTCCTTCAGACGGGAGAACTGCCGGACGGTGAAGCCTGCCGGATTATGTTAGACAAGTACGCCTATCAGTATCGTTACGACTACCGCAACCGCTGCGTCGCAAAGAAATTTCCGGGCTGCGACTGGCAGGAAATGATCTATGACACCGCCGACCGCTTGATTTTCAGCCGCGACGGCAATCAAAGGAAACGTCATGAATGGAGCTTCCAGCTTTCAGATTCGTCGGAACGCTCGGTATTATCGGGAATCTATCACGGAACATTAAACGCCGCCTCTTATGAAGCATTCAACGTATATGCAAGTTTCAAACCTGAAAACGCTTCGACTCTCTACGGCTACGTGCTTCATTATCCGGCGGAAATCAATCCGGACAGCCTTGAAGTACTGAAAGCCAATTATTACGATACGTATGATTATAAAGAGCATTTGTCAGGTTTCAATGCTTCACTGGAGTATGTGGAGGATGAAAATTACGGTAAGCAATATGCAGACATTGCCAATCTGCACTGCAAAGGTTTGATCACCGGAAGCATGACCAGTACGCTGGAAAGCGGTGAAGAACTGTATGGCTGCTATTATTACGATTATAACCGAAACCTAATCCAGTTGCGCCAAACGACCTTGAACGGAATTACTCTGGTGGATAAGTCGTCTTTCAATTTTAGCGGAAATCCCACTGCCACTTGTGAAAAGTATGGCAATGATATCACTTTATGCAAGGCCTACACTTACGACCACGCAGGAAGACTGACCTGTGAGAATCATGTATGCGAAAACGATACTACCGCCTTTCTTTATTCTTTCGATGAAATCGGTAGAATGAAAAGTCTCACCCGTATCAACGGAAAAGATTCTCTGACCACCATTAACAGCTACAACATCCGTGACTGGCTGACAGGAATCGACAGCCCTGTTTTTAAACAGTCGCTTCACTATACGGATGGTGCAGGCACTCCCTGCTATAATGGCAACGTGAGCAGCATGATATGGCAGACGGATACCTTGGCCACTCGAGGTTACAAATTCTCTTACGACGGTCTTTCACGATTGAAAGACGCTAATTACGGTGAAGGTTCGTCTCTGACCGATAACTCGAACCGGTTTGATGAACAGGTGACAGCGTATGATAAAATGGGAAACATCCTTGCCTTGAAACGGTACGGTCAGACTTCTGCTTCCGCATACGGATTGATTGATGATTTATCTTTGTCGTATGATGGCAATCAATTGCAAACAGCAAATGACAATTCTTTGAATTCGGTGTATGTCAATGGTTTCGAATTCAAAGATGGAGCAAATGAGGATATAGAGTACTTTTACGACAACAATGGAAATTTAATACAAGATTTAAATAAAAAGATTACTGATATTCAATATAATTGTCTAAATTTACCCGATCGGATAGAGTTCGGAGATGGCAACAGTATTTCCTATCTTTATGATGCGAACGGAACGAAGCTCCGGACAACGCACGTGATAGATGGAGTGACTACTACCACCGACTATTGCGGCAATGCGGTCTATGAAAATGGAGTGTTTCACAAGTTGTTGACGGAGTATGGATACGTCACTCTCGCGGACACGGCATACCATTACTTTCTGCAAGACCATCAAGGGAATAACCGTGTAGTGGTCAATCAAAACGGAACGGTAGAGGAAGTAAACTATTACTATCCGTTCGGCGGTATATTTGCTTCAACGTTTTCCGTACAGCCTTATAAGTATAATGGTAAGGAACTGGATAGAAAAGGTGGATTGGATTGGTATGATTACGGGGCGAGGATGTATGATGCTGCGATAGGGAGATGGCATGTGACCGATCCGTCGGCTGAAAAGTTTTATTCTCTCAATGCTTACAATTATTGTTTTGACAATCCTGTGAAACATGTAGACCCGGATGGAAAACAGGGTAGACCTGTCAGACCACCGGTAAGAAGAGGTTATAGAAATGCGGGAAGACCTAATCCTTATGCTTTTTATCCAAGAGGAATGAGACCACAGTCTTATACGCAAAAGACTTCTGTGTCTTATCGCGGTAAAAGTCCAAAGAAAATGGAAATTATGGAACCGCCTGTTCTTTTGCAGACAGTTAATACTCCTGGGGGAAATGAGGTGCAGATGAGTAATAATAATGAGTGGGGAATGAAAATCTCTGGCGGCATAGATCTTGTAAATAGCTATAAGGATTTCAAAGAATTGCTGATTAGTCTCGTTAGTACTGTACGTTATGGAGAAAATGGCGTCGTTCAAAACAGTACAGAGATAGTAATTGATGACCCTCAATTGGCTATGCAACAGCTTGAGTATGAAGCAGAAGCAAGAAATATCGAAAAGGAATTGGGAGAAGTCGATTTTACAGGTAAATCAATGATAGAAATTATTGAAATGCTTGCCGAACGTAAACAAGTCATACAAGATAGACTCGGCTTATCTCCAAAAGAAATTATACAGACTGAATTTTATATTCATCCCGAAAGATTTCAGCCTGGAGTAACAGTAAGACGGGTTTTGCCGACAATTATTCAACATTAATATATTTATGAGGAAAAGAAAGAAAAAATGGACGACTAAGAACACCCATATTGAAAGGAAGAAAAAACAAGAATATTATGATAAAGACTTTACCGGATGGGTAGCAAAAATAGGATCATGGATGATACTTATTGCAGCAATTATTTTTATAATTGTTGTCGCATTTAATAATCATATTGTTGGCTATGACCACTTCATCGGCATACCTCGTGAATGGATACATTCTTTATTAAAGTAACACTTAACCGCCCTGATATAAGTTGAACTAAAAACAACTTATATCAGGGCTCACACTTACCCTTTGAAATATACTTCTCAAGTTTTGAACAAAAAGTATTATTATCCCATAAATTTATTCTACCTTTACGACACAAAACAAATCTTCAGGATAAAAAGCAATTCTACATTGTAATATACCCTCCGGATAAATAGTAAAAAATAATGTTGAATTTAAACTAAAGTACTATGACACACAAACTTATTGTAGCGGGGGTGGTAATATTTTGTCTTCTCTCATGCAAATCAGAGAATGTATGGGAAGAATTCGAAGACCCGGTATTTATCACTTATCTTCATGATAATTACGATATTCCCATCACGGAAAATGGACACATAGACTTGGATAACGATGACACTCTCCGGGCTTTAGGGAAAATAACATTCCTGAATATTAATAATATAAATTGCATAAGTCTGAAAGGTATTAATAATTTGGTCAGTCTCACCCAGTTATATTGTGGAGGTAATAGGCTGACATCTCTTGATGTAAGTTATCTGGATAACTTGTTTGAATTGGATTGCTCGAACAATTACTTGAAATCCATCAATGTAAGTGGATGTAGTGATTTAGAGATTCTTTATTGTAACAACAATCAAATAAAAAAATTAAAGCTTGAAGGATGTAAGCATATAATGTGGCTAAAATGTGGGAAGAATCAACTTAAAGAATTGGACATAAGAGGACGAAACAGTCTCAATGCCATATCTTGTGTTCCGCAAACTGATGATAAAAATAATATCCAGAACCTAACTATCATAATGTCTCCTGGAATGAAGAAAATTTGGGAAGAATCCTGGGCAAAGTGGAATCAAAATGTAAATGCTATTTTTAAAGAATAAGTACAGATGAAATACGAAGGTTGCCACATCTTGTGCATCAACCTTATGTCAGGGGTGGAGTCTGAATGTTAAATGTTTGTATTTGTATGAAATAAGCCTTTTTTAGTTTGCTTGAATGTAATTTATAAATTACCTTTGTATTATGAAAGTTAGAGAAGTAATAACGTATAAAGGGTATTTTGATGAGTTTTTCAAAAAACAACCTCAGAAGGTTCGTGATAAAATTATCAAGATATTGGATATAATCGAACAGATAGACCGAATACCTTTGACGTACTTGAAATATATTGAGGGCACTAACGGATTATTTGAGGTTCGTGTACAATTAGGCAATAATATATTTCGCATCTTTTGTTTTTTTGATGGTAATAAGTTGGTGGTTCTGTTAAGTGGCTTTCAGAAAAAGACACAGAAGACACCACCCGAAGAAATAAAAAGAGCCGAACGACTTATGACTGATTATTATGAAGAAAAAGGAAAGGAGATAATAAAATGAATACAAAGACTTTAGACCAGATTAAGAATGAATATTACGGTGAGATTGGAATGCCGGAACGGGATAGGCTTGAACGGGAACTTGAGGCTTTGCGTATCGGTTTTAAGATACGAAATGCAAGAGAAAAGTTGAATATGACTCAAGCTGAACTTGCAAGCCGTGTCGACAAAAAACGTACTTTCATATCGAAAGTGGAAAATGATGGAGAGAATATCACTCTCAAAACATTGTTTGATATTGTGGAACGCGGACTTGGTGGTAAATTGAATATCGAAGTTCAAATTTAAGGCTGAATCTATATTTTCCCCTGATATAAACTGACTAATAACGAGTTTATATCAGGGTAATTCTTTTTTTTCTTATTTCTTATAAACCAACTTACTCGGCACCCCGTCTCCAAACAAACTATCACCCAGCGTTGTAATCTTATCTCCCGTAGCCAACACATAACGCAGATTATCACATCCCATAAATGCCCCGAACTCAATAGCCGTCACACTGGCCGGCAGTTCCAATGTACCGCAAAGGCGACCGCAGTTGCTGAACACACGCTGCCCGATAGACTTCAGATTATGCGGTAATTTCATATTCAACAGATACTTCTTCTGTGCGAAAGTGAAATCGGGAATAGCCGTAGCGTTTGTCTTGGAAATATCGACCGACACCAGGTTCGGCATATAATCGCGGATAAGTTTGAAATCAGCATTATCCAGTTTTCCTTCAACGGTCAGGAAATTGATGTCACGGGGCTGCAATCCCGCTTTCAGAATCTCCTCTTCCAGTTTGCCCATAAGTCCTACCTGCAAAGTCGCTTCTACCGGCTCACCTTCGATGAAAGCAAAGTTCTGCCATCTGTCCTTGTAGCGGTAAGAGTCGCTGCTACCCAGCGGCACGAAGATAGCGGTAACACTGTCCGCCAATGCTTCCGGCAACAGGTTGGGAGCGGTCTTTTTGCGGATCTGGCAGATTTTCAGATTCTCGCATCCTTTGAAGGCGGCGTCCTCGATGTTCTTGGTCTTTTCGGAGAGGATAACTTTTTCTAAAGTCTGCTTACCTTTAGTCACTCCGTCCACTACATTGGAGAAAGCATAGGCAGGGATGAAGTTCGGCATATAAATGTAGAACTTGCCGTTTGGATAAGTTCCCGACTTACCGCTGTACATCTTTATTTCGGCATTCGAAATGTCCAGCACTTTCAGGTTATCGAACTCGTCACGCAGGTGCCTGAAGTCTTCGGCATTCAATTTTCCGGTAAGGGTGAGGTGGGTGACGGCGTTGGCTTCGTCTTCCGTCATCATGGAAATCAGTGTTCCGGGTTTGCTTACATAGTACGTTTTACTCACTTGCGCTGCGGTTCCTAATGAGTTGGCAGCCAATAAGAAGCTTATCAATAGTAGTTTAAATTTCATAATTTTGCAGATTTGTTCTGACAAATATAGGAAAAAACAGGATTACATGATGTTTTTTTATGTTTTATATCTAATTTTGTAGCCGGATTAACAAATTGTAAAGATGGCGACAAACGATATTGTAGAGAAAAAAGAGCCAAAGAGACTTCCTGTATGGGCGTGCATCCCACTGTTCATTGTGGTGTTTCTGGTATTCATGGGATTGTATGGTACGTTGACTCAAGGGTTCTTGTCATTGGTGCTTGGTGTGGAAGCCCGCCATCCGGGGATGGTGGGGTATATTCTGCTCGAAACCAGTATGTTGCTGGCTGTCCTTACTGCCGCCGCTATCATGCTCCGCTTTGAACGGCGTCCGTTTTCCGATTTGGGACTGTCCGTAAAGGGGCACGCAAGAGGGTTGTGGTATGGTTTTCTGATGGCTGTCTTGTTATATTTCCTCGGCTTCGGACTGTCTCTGATGATGGGAGAAGTGGAAGTGACCGGCTTTCAGTTCAAGCCGTTGGATTTACTGGGGTCGTTTTTGTTTTTTCTGTTAGTCGCGTTTTTTGAAGAGATTCTGATGCGCGGGTATATTCTCGGACGTTTGCTGCACACCCGCCTGAACAAGTTCCTGTCACTGTTCATCTCGGCGGTGTTGTTCGCCTTGCTGCATATTTTCAATCCGGAGATAGACATCCTGCCGATGGTAAATCTAGTATTGGCAGGCATGCTGTTGGGAGCTTCCTATTTATATACGCGGAATCTTTGTTTCCCCATTTCACTGCATCTTTTCTGGAACTGGATACAAGGCCCGATATTGGGCTATCAGGTGAGCGGGAACAATTTCATGTCTACTATGCTGAAGCTGCATATGCCCGAAGAGAACGTACTGAATGGCGGAGCCTTCGGCT